>PVML01017426.1_pt1 | contig 254155 bp, 265 predicted proteins | sample 1853371 | NCBI WGS metagenome assembly PVML01 (sample SAMN08533508, study PRJNA380276) | Human gut metagenome, whole genome shotgun sequencing project. | isolation source: participant 1, chromium library | host: Homo sapiens | collected 2017
CCATCTTTTAAGACGTTTTCACATAAATCTTTTCTATTGATTGCTAGTGAGATTGCTTTTCTTACATTTAAGTTAGCTAAATCACTATTTTGGAAGTTTACTGAAATATAGAATAAGTAACCTTCATTAATTTGTTTGAATGAATCATCTTTTTTGTATTTATCAACTAAGTCTGAGTTGATTGGAGCAAAATCAGTTTCACCAGCTTCGAATGCTTGAGCAGCAACTTTTGGATCTTGAACTAATTTCATTACTAATTTGTCAATTTTAACTGTTTTAGCATCATAATATTTATCATTTTTTTCAAATTCAGCTACTGAACCCGGTTCCCAGTTTGTCATAGTGAAAGCACCATTTCCTAAAATAGTTTTAGCACTCTTACCATATTTGTCACCTTGTTTTTCGCAGAACTTTTCATTGATTGGATAGAAACATGGGAATGACATTAATTCATCAAAGAATGAAACACGAGTAGTTGTAGTAACTTCTAATGTTTTATCATCGACTGCTTTAACACCCATTGCATCTAAATCAGCATCTGTAATATCTTCTTCATTGTCAATTTTATCTGACATTTCTTGTGCCCCTACAATACTTGCAATACCATCACAGAACATGTAGTAATATTGACCTTTCTTTTGGAAGATTCTATGCCAAGCATAAACGAAATCATTTGCAGTAACAGGATCACCGTTAGCCCATTTAGCATCTTTTCTGATTTTGTAAGTATGAGTTAACCCGTCATCTGAAACTTCAGAAGATGACGCAACACCATTTACGATATTACCTTTCTTATCTGTTTTCATAAGCCCATCAATAACAGCATGCATTGCTGTAAATGAGCATCCGTCATCGGCATCTGATGAATCTAAGTTTTTGATATCTAATTCACTTGAGAAAGTGTAAGTAGATGAATCTCCTCCTGATCCCCCACAACCAGCAAGAGTTAGAGCCATCATAGCACAAAGCACCATTGATAATAGTTTTTTCATATTCTCTCTTCCCTTCTTAAATTATCTTTTGTGCAATAAATCGACATATTGTATACAATCTATCGATTTATTAACACCATCATAGTTTATATAGGCTTAAAAGTCAATAGTTTTTGTATATTTGTATACAATGTATTTAATTTATTAATGTTATATTTTTTTCAATACATAATAAAAACATAACACATTTTACTGTATTATGTTCTCTTAAAATTATTCTGTTTTTTTCTACATATTCAAAAGAAATTATACGACATGGTTTAATCACAAGATTTTTTACCTTCATATTTTGTAAAGTAGCAGCTCCTTTTTCAAAAACAGGAATATACGCATAATCATCTAATAATATCTTTTCTGCATCCTTCATTTCTTGCCAGCGCTTTTCAACATCTGATTCAACACCGACTTGATTTACAAGTTGATCATACTCACTATTTTTCCACTTGCCATAGTTATTACTATTCGTTGATAAAGCAATTGTTAGATATGTTGTTGGATCTCCACAGTCAAGTCCCCAACGCGTCACAACTAAATCAAAATCACCATTTTTTTGTTTGTTGTAAATACGATCTTGTTTTGTTGTTGCAACCATTTCTATTTTAATGCCATTTAATTTACTTAAAGCATTTTGTAAATATGTCGAAAATACATCCATTGGTGATTCATCTGTTCCATAAGTAATTCTTAAAGTAATTTCAGATTTCCCCAATTCTTTTAACCCTTCATCTAATAAATCTTGAGCTTGTGCTTTATCATAAGAGGTAAAATCACCTGAATCTTTTCTAAAATCTACACCACTTGGACTTGTAGCTAAGCCTGAAGGAATAAATCCTTTAGCAACTTGTGAACCATCTTTTAAAACATTTTCACATAAATACTTTCGATTAATAGCATATGAAATAGCTTTTCTTACATTTAAATTTGCAAGATCTTCATTTTTAAAATTTATTGAGATATAAAATAAAAAGCCATCATAAACTTGTTTAAAAGAGTCATATTCTTTATATTTATCAACTAAATCAGAATTAATTGGCACATAATCTGTTTCACCTGCTTCAAAAGCTTGTGCAGCTATTTTAGGTTCTTGGACAAGTTTCATCACAAGTCTTTGAAGTTTTACATGTTTTTGATCATAATAGTTTTCATTTTTTTAAATTCAGCTACTGATCCAGGTTCCAAATTAATCATCTTAAAAGCTCCATTACCTAAAATTGTTTTAGCACTTTTACCATATTTACTTCCTTGTTTTTCAGCAAATTTTTCATTAATTGGATAGAATGGTGGAAAAGCAAGCAATTCATTTAAAAACGAAACGCGTACTGTTGTTTTTACTTCTAATGTATAACCATCCAATGCTTTTACACCCATAGAATTTGAATCATCATCTGTAAGTTCTTCACCAGCATCTATTTTATCTGATAATTCTTGTGCACCTTGAATGCTTGCTATACCATCTGCAAACATATAATAATAACTGCCTTTTTTCTTAAAGATTCTTTGCCATGCATAAACAAAATCATGAGCTGTTACAAGATCTCCATTTGTCCATTTAACATCTTTTCGAAGTTTGTAGGTATGTGTTAAACCGTCTTCAGACAATTCTTCACTTTTAGCAACCGCGTTTACGATATTTCCTATTTTATCTGTTTTTGTAAGTCCATCAATTACTGCATGAATTGCCTTGAGTGAACATCCATCATCTGCATCTGATGAATCTAAGTTTTTGATATCCAATTCACTTGAATACGTATAATTCGAAATGTCATCTCCACTTGATCCACCACATCCTGTTAATGTTAAAACCATTAAACAACATAAAAAAAATGAAAGTATTTTTTCATATTTCCTTTCTCCTTTTTTATCTTTTCCTTCAACCATATCCCATTTTCTACACACCGTCAACAAAATCATGTATCCGCTTCCATTTTTTATTAAAAAAAGAAGTAGATTTCTCTACTTCATTATTTTACTACACTCATGGCAAGAGCTAAAGCTCCAACAACCCCTGCATTATCCCCTAATTCTGGATAAACGATATAATCTTTAATTTTATCAGTAGTCACTTCTTCTTTTTGAATATAACCATTTAAGAATTCTTGAGTATATTTATGAATCATTGGGAATAGTTGTTTTTGATGCATAACACCACCACCAAGAATAATTTTCTTAGGTGAAAGAGTTAAAATATAATTTGCCATCGCTTGTCCAATATAATAAGCTTCTAAATCCCATGCTGGATGATCTTCTGGAAGTTCACTTCCTTTTACTCCCCATCTTGCTTCAATGGCAGGACCAGCTGCTAAACCTTCAAAGCATGTTCCATGATATGGGCATTTTCCTGAATATTTATCATCTTCTCTAACAATCATTTTCATATGTCCCATTTCTGGATGAAGTAACCCGTGTACAAGTTTACCACCAACAACGGCTCCTCCACCAATTCCTGTTCCAATTGTAAGATAAAGGGCACTATCTAATCCTTTTGCCACACCAAATGTTGCTTCGCCTAAAGCAGCCCCATTTACATCTGTATCAAAAGCCATAGGAATATCATATCTTTCTTTTAAAGCACCCATAATATTATAATTGTTCCATCCTGGTTTAGGTGTTGTTGTAATATAACCATAAGTTGGACTTGTAAGATCTGGATCAATCGGTCCAAAGCTTCCTACACCTAATGCTTCAATTTCTTTTCCATCAAAGAATTTAAAAACATTTTCCATTGTTTTTTCAGGTGCTTCTGTAGGAAATGATTCTCTTTCTAAAACTTCTCCTTTTTCATTTCCAATACAAACTACAAATTTAGTTCCACCTGCTTCAATTGCTCCTAATTTCATTATTATATCTCCTTTTTTCCTTTACTCTTATTTTAAACAACTCTGATTATAAAGTAAATATGCAATTATAAATTGAAAAAGAGTTACATGATTTAGATGATAAATCTAAATTCATGAACTCTTTTTTCATTAATTATCTAAATATCTTGTATAACGATCTACATGTAATAATCTGTTAGCATTATCTACACGTTCTTTAGTTGGAGGTTTTATTCCTTCTAATTGATAAGGAATCTTCAATTCTTCCCACTTAAAGACACCTAAAGTATGATAAGGAAGTATTTCTACACGATAAACATTAGAAAGGGTAGAAATAAAACGATCTAATTCAATTAAATCTTCATCATAATCACTTCTTTCTGGAACAAGAACATGTCTAATCCAAATTGGTTTATTAATTTCAGATAAATACTTTGCCATATCTAAAATATTTTCATTACTTCTTCCTGTAAGTGCAATATGTCTTTCATTATTGATTTCTTTAATATCAACAAGTAATAAATCTGTATACTCCATCAGTTCATTAAATTTAGAAAAGAAAGGTTCTTCTCTAGTAAAACATCCACCACTGGTATCAATACATGTATTGATACCTTCTTTTTTTGCAAGTTTAAATAATTCTAAAACAAAATCTATTTGAGCTAAAGGTTCTCCACCACTAATCGTAATGCCCCCTTTTTTACCCCAATATGTTTTGTACTTCATTGCTTGTTGAAGCGCTTTTTCAGGAGTATATTCTTCGTATTTCTTTGAACCCCATGTATCAGGATTATGACAAAATTGACATCTTAAAGGACATCCATGTAAGAAATAAATATAACGTACTCCTGGACCATCGACTGATCCAAAGCTTTCTATTGAATGAATTCTACCAATTGTTTCCATTTTTCCTCCGTAACAAAACAACCTCATAAGAGGTTGTTTTCATTATTTGATTAAGTTATTGATTACATATGTTCATGACAAGTTCTTGCGATAACATCTAATTGTTGTTCACGAGTTAAGTCAATGAATTTAACAGCATATCCAGATACACGAATTGTGAAGTTTGCATATTCTTCTTTTTCTGGATGTTCCATAGCATCAATTAATTTTTCAGTTCCAAATACGTTAACATTTAAGTGATGAGCACCTTGTTCAAAATATCCATCCATAACTTGTACTAAGTTATTAACTCTTTCACCTTCATCATGTCCTAAAGCATCTGGGTTGATTGTTTGAGTATTAGAAATACCATCTAATGCCCATTCATATGGTAATTTAGCAACTGAGTTTAATGAAGCTAATAAACCATTTTGTTCTGCACCATAAGATGGGTTAGCACCTGGTGATAATGGTTCACCTGCTTTACGTCCATCAGGTAATGAACCTGTAGCTTTACCATAAACAACGTTTGAAGTAATTGTTAAGATAGAAGTTGTTGGTTCTGAATCTCTGTAAGTATGATGTTTTTTGATTTTAGCTAAGAATTCACCTAATAACCATACAGCGATATCATCAGCACGATCATCATCGTTACCATATCTTGGGAAATCTCCTTCAACTTCGTAATCTACAACAACACCATCTTCATCTCTGATTGTTTTAACTTTAGCATATTTGATTGCGCTTAATGAATCTACTACATGTGAGAATCCAGCGATACCAGTTGCGAAAGTACGTTTTAGATCAGTATCAATTAATGACATTTGTGCAGCTTCATAATAATATTTATCATGCATATATTGAATTAAGTTTAATGTATTAACATAAAGATCTGCTAACCATTCCATCATTTGGTCATAACGTTCCATAACTTCATCATAGTCTAAGTATTCAGAAGTAATTGGACGATATTTTGGAGCTACTTGATCTTTAGTTTTTTCATCAATACCACCATTGATAGCATATGTTAAACATTTAGCTAAGTTAGCACGTGCACCAAAGAATTGCATTTCTTTACCAGTTTGAGTAGCTGATACACAACAACAAATTGAGTAATCATCTCCCCATACAGGACGCATTACATCATCATTTTCATATTGGATTGAGCTAGTATCTACTGAGATTTTAGCAGCAAAACGTTTGAAGTTTTCTGGTAATGCTTTTGTATATAATACAGTTAAGTTTGGTTCTGGTGAAGGACCCATATTTTCTAATGTGTGTAAGAAACGGAAACAGTTTTTAGTAACCATTGAACGTCCATCAGTTCCTAAACCTGCAACTTCAAGTGTAGCCCATACTGGATCACCAGAGAATAATTGGTTGTAAGAAGGAATACGAGCAAATTTAACCATTCTACATTTCATAACGAAATGGTCTACTAATTCTTGTGCTTCTTCTTCTGTTAATGTTCCGTTAGCTAAATCTCTTTCTACATAGATATCTAAGAAAGTAGAAATACGTCCAACTGACATTGCAGCACCATTTTGAGTTTTGATTGCAGCTAAATATCCAAAGTATAACCATTGGAATGCTTCATGAGCATTTTTAGCTGGTTTAGAAATGTCATATCCGTAGATAGCAGCCATTTCTTTCATACCTTTTAATGCTTTTACTTGTTCAGCAATTTCTTCTCTTTTACGAATAATGTCTTCAGTCATTGATCCACTACCACAATGATTGAAATCATTTACTTTTTGTTCAATTAAGAAATCAATACCATATAAAGCAACACGACGATAGTCACCAACAATACGTCCACGTCCGTATGTATCAGGTAAACCTGTAATTACTTTATTATGACGAGCTTTTTTAATTTCTGGTGTATAAACATCGAATACTGCTTGGTTATGTGTTTTATGATATTTTGTGAAAATTTCATGTAATTTTTCATCTGGTTCATATCCATAAGTTGCAGCAGCTTGTTCTGCCATTTTGATACCACCATAAGGCATGAAAGCTCTTTTTAAAGGTTTGTCAGTTTGTAAACCAACAACTTTTTCTAAATCTTTCATTTCTTCATCGATATATCCAGGGCCATAAGCAGTAAGTCCACTTACTACTTTAGTTTCACATTCTAATACTCCACCTTTAGCTCTTTCTTCTTTTTGTAATTTTTGAAGTTTTCCCCAAAGTTTATTAGTAGCATCTGTAGGACCAGCTAAAAATGATTCATCTCCATCATAAGGTTTATAGTTATCTTGAATGAATTGACGAGTGTTTACTTCTTCTTTCCAAAGTCTTCCTTTAAATCCGTTCCATTCTTCATTGAATTTATCTGTTAAAGCCATTTTGTTTATTTCCTCCTAAATCAAAATTCCTTCATAATTATAGCACTTACATTTTGCATAGACAACAAAAACTTAAAGAAAATGATGAGCGCTTACATAATTACTTTACAAGTTTAGTATAACAGGAATCATTCCTAAAATCCAATCATATGCTCTTATAAAGAATATTTATTTTTTCCTAGCTTTTCTAATTGATTTAGTATATAGTTTACGTAGACATTTTAGGAGGCTTTTTTATGACATTAACAAACCAAGCTTTATCAAGCGCTGCTGATAAAGATTTAGAATTATCAAAACAAGTATGTCGCGAAGCAGTAAATGAAGTAATTGAGAAAAATCATTTAACATTATCTCCACAATTTACGCAAAATCTCGTTGTACATCTTGCAATTGCAATACTTAGAATCAAAACAAACAATTACATTCCTTTAAGTCAAGGACAAATCACATCATATAAAGCAAACACTAACTATGATTCAGCAGTTGAAATTTGTAATATTCTTAGTAAAAAATTTGATATTGAATTTCCAGAATCAGAATTAGCACTTATTTCAATGTACCTATCTAAAAATAACGTATTAGATGTTGAATTTAATGCTGGTGTTAATTTATTAGATGATGAAATTATTGATGTTCTACAAAACACTTTAGATTCTTTATTTAAACAAAAAGGTATAGATTTAAGAAATAATGAAAAATTACTTGTTTCTTTAGGATTACATTTAACACCTGCACTTGATCGATTATTAGATGATAGTCAAATCGAAAATCCTTTAACTGCAAAGATTAAAGAAAGACATCCTAAAGAATTTGCAATGGCAGAAATCTTAAATGACGCTATTGAATCTATTTATCATAAAAGATTTACTGAAGATGAAGTGGCTTATTTTGCATTACACTTTATTGTTTCAGCAAGACAAAAATAGAAGTTCACATTGAACTTCTATTTTTTTATAAATATTTACCTGTAATACTCTTTATATTATTTTTTATTTCTTCAACACTACCAGTAGCTACAATCATTCCACCATCTTGACCACCACCTGGCCCCATATCAATTATATAATCCGCATTTTTCATCACATCACGATCATGTTCAATGACGACGACTGTCGCACCTTGATCTACAAGTGATTGAAAAACTTTAACTAATATTTGAACATCTAAAGGATGTAATCCAATCGTAGGTTCATCAAAGATAAAAATTGAATCATTTTGAGACTTACTCATTTCACTTGCAAGTTTTAAACGTTGTGCCTCTCCACCAGATAAACTTGGTGTTTCCTCACCCAATGTCAAATATCCTAAACCTAAGTTTTCTAATACTTCCAGTTTTCGATAAACACCTTTTAAACCTTGACAAGCTTCTTTAGCAAAACTCACATCCATTTCCATCAATTCAGGTAAAGAATACTCTTTCTCTTTTGACGTTTTATATTTAATAAAATAACTTTCTTTATTATATCTAGAACCATGACAATCAGGACAAGTCACATGAACATCTGGCAAGAATTGTACATCCAAACTTAATGTCCCTGTTCCATCACAAGTTGGACATCTAAGCTTTCCTGTATTATAAGAAAAATCTCCTGCTTTATACCCCTTAGACTTAGCGCTTTCTGTTTTGGCAAATCTTTTTCTAAGTTCATCATGAACATTAATATAAGTAGCAACAGTCGAACGAATATTAATACCAATAGGTGAAGCATCAATCAGTTTAATATGTTCTATTCCTTCCATTTGAACATCTTTAACATGATCAGGTAATGATGAGTCATTGATTTTAGTTTGAATCGCTGGTAACAAGCTTTCTAGAATCATCGTTGTTTTTCCAGAACCTGACACTCCTGTAACAACTGTTAATTTTCCTTTAGGAATATCTACTTCTAAAGGATGGACTGTATGTATTTGATTTGTTGAAAGATGAATTTTTCCAAATTCAAATAGTTGTTCAATTGGAGATATTGGACGCATTTTTTCATCATAATGATTTGTAAGGAATGGCCCAATCATTGACTTTTTATCATTTTTAATTTGTTCTATTGTTCCTTCCGTAAAAACATAACCTCCATTTTTTCCTGCTTCTGGTCCCATTTCAATGAGCCAATTCGCTTCTTTAATAATTTCAGTATCATGATCTACTAATAAAATAGAATTTCCATCATGAATTAAATCATTCATGACTCCTATAAGTCCATAAATATTAGAAGGATGTAATCCAATAGAAGGTTCATCTAAAACATAGAGAATACCTGTTGTACGATTTCTTACTGCTCTAGCAAGTTGCATACGTTGTCTTTCTCCTGTTGAAAGTGTAGAAGCAGCTCTATCTAAAGAAAGATAGCCCAATCCTAAATCTAACAGCCTTTTAGAAACATCTAAAAACGAATCACAGATTTCGCGAGCCATTGGCTTCATTTCATCAGGCATTGAATCTGGAATACCTCTTACCCATTCTACTAAATCATTTAATGGCATTTGACAAGCTTTATCTAAACCAATTCCTCTAATCAAAGGTTTTCTTGCTTCTTTTGATAAACGTGTTCCCTGACATTCTGGACAAATTTCTTCTTTTAAAAACTTTTCAACTCTTTTCATTCCTTTATCATCTTTAACTTTTGATAAAGCATTTTCTACTGTATAAGTTGCATTAAAATAAGTAAAATCCATTTCTCCTGCATGATCTGTATTTTTAGCCTTATAAAAAATATGTTTCTTTTCCGCCGGTCCATAATAAACAATATTTTTTTCTTCATCAGTTAATTGATTAAAAGGCACATCTGTTCTTACTCCCATAGCACGACAAACATCTGTCATCAAAGTCCACATTAATGAGTTCCATGGAGCGACTGCTCCTTCATCTATGGTAAGTGTTTTATCAGGAACAAGCGAATCAATATCAACAGTTCTAACAATTCCTGTTCCACCACATTTAAGACAAGCTCCTTGACTATTAAAAGCTAACTCTTCAGCACTTGGTGCATGTATTTTTTCTTTACAAATTGGACAGATGATTTCTTTTTCAGCCGCCACATTTAAAGTTGGTTCAATATAATGACCATTTTTACAACAATGCTTAGCAAGACGTGAATACATGAGTCTTAAACTATTTAAAAGTTCTGTCCCTGTTCCAAACGTACTACGAATACCTGGAACAGCTGGTCGTTGGTGAAGTGCTAAAGCCGCAGGAACATAAAGAACTTCATCTACTTGTGCCTTCGTTGCACTCGTCATACGCCTTCTTGTATAAGTTGATAAAGATTCTAAGTATCTTCTTGAACCCTCACTATAAAGAACACCCATGGCTAGTGATGATTTTCCTGACCCTGAAACACCTGTAATAGCAACTATTTGATTTAATGGTATATCAACATTGATATTTTTTAAGTTATGTACTTTTGCACCTCTTACTTTTATTTTCTTTGGTGTATTTCCCATATAATCCCTCATTTCTTCTTTAGTTATATATTATTTTTGTAATAAAAAAAGTAAATGATATTCATTTCGAATACCATTTACATATTTTTCATTTTATACCTGTATTTTATAAATAACATTAAAAAATTAAAATTACATCCAACTTATTTTTTAACTAAAGAACATCCTGCACTTGTTCCAATACGATCAGCTCCAGCAGCGACGATTTTCACCATATCTTCAGGTGTTCTAACACCACCTGCAGCTTTTACTTTTGCTTTTCCATGAACAGCTTCTTTCATGATTCTAACATCTTCGATTGTAGCTCCTCTTGTTGAAAAACCAGTACTTGTTTTTACATAATCAGCTTTTGCTTCTACGCATAATTCACATGCTTTTTTAATTTCATCTTCTGTAAGTAAACAAGTTTCTAAAATAACTTTTACTAATGTTCCATTAGCAGCTTCAACTACCACTTTAACATCATCTCTTACTAAATCATAATTTTTATCTTTTAAAGCTCCGATATTCATTACCATATCAATTTCATCAGCCCCATTAGCAATCGCATCCTTTGTTTCAAATGCTTTCACTGCACTTGTATTAGCCCCTAATGGAAAACCAATAACTGTACATACATTGACATCACTATCTTTTAGATAGTCTGCACAATAAGCAACATGGCATGGATTAATACAAACACTTGCAAAACCATATTCCATTGCTTCATCACAAATTCTTTTAACTGTTTCTAAAGGTGTATCTGCTTTTAAAACAGTATGATCAATCATTTTGTTGTAGTTCATTTTCTTCTTCTCCTTCGTATACTCTTTTAATAGCTTTTAATGCTATCGCTTTATCTCCTTCATACTCTCTTTGACCAACTTCTAAGGCAATAAATTTTTCATGACCTTTTCCTAATAATAAAACAACATCTCCTGGACTTGCTTGTTCAATGGCTTGTTCAACAGCTACTGCACGATTAGGAATAATAATGCTTGGAATATCTGTAATCTCACTTTGAATTTCTTTACAAATTTCCTCAATATTTTCTCCTCGATCATCTAATTCAGTCAAAATCACATGATCTAAATATCTATTGGCCAATGCTCCTATTTTCTTTCTTCTTGCCATATGTCTTTTACTTGGTGCTCCTAAAACAGCAATAATATTTCCTCTAGAAACACGATCTGCAAATTTAAAAACATTTTCAAAATCTTTTGTATGACAACAATAATCGACAATAATCGTAATTTTATGTTTATTAGGAATAAGCTCCATTCTTCCATTAACTGGTTTTAAATCACTAATGGCTTCAATGATCATGCGATCATCAAATCCTAAACCAACAAGTACTCCTACCGTTGCTAGAACATTATAAATATTAAAATCAGCAATTGTTGGACAAACAATATGATATAGATTTCCTTTTAATGAAAGATCAAATTCACTATGATCAATATAAAGTTCTATATTTTTAGCCATAATTTCACTTTCATTTTTAATACCATAAGTCATAATTCTTGCTTTCGTAGCTGCTTTAAATTCAGCAAAAACTTCTTCATCTTTATTTAAAACAGCAATCGAATTTGTAGATAACATTGAAAATAGTTTTTTCTTACTTTCAATATATTGTCTTCTAGTTCCATGAAAATCTAAATGTTCATCAGAAATATTTGTTAAAACAGCAATATTAAAATCGACTGCATCAATTCTTTTAAGTGCCAAACCATGACTACTTGCTTCCATGGCAACAACCTTAACACCACGTCTTGCCATATCAAACAATTTCTTTTGTACATATAAAGTTTCTGGTGTCGTATAAGGACACTGTTCTTCTACCCCATCATACTCTAAAGAAATTGTTCCCATGTAAGCTGCTTTACAATAATGATCCATCACACTTTTAACCATTGAAGCAACAACTGTTTTACCACTTGTTCCAGTCACTCCAACAACACGCATTTTCTTACTTGGATAATCATAGAATACATTAGAAACTCTATTTAATTCATCTAAAGCATCTGCTACCTTAATATAAATAATGCCTGGTTGTTTTTCTATATCCTTGCTATGAACAATAACTTTTGCTCCTTGAAAAATAGCATCATCCACATAACGATGTCCATCTACACTCAATCCTTCAATACAAAAGAATATAGAATAGGGTTTTACATATCTTGAATCACTATGAATTGAGTATATTTTCATATCATTATCAATATCAAACAACTCATTTAATCGTTTCATTATACCACTCTTCCAATTAACATTTCATCATATGAATCAATTATAACATTCTTCAATTGACCTATCAATTGTTCATCACTTTGTACTTTTATAAGTAAATAATTATCTCCATGTCCCACATAATATCCATGATCTTCTTTTTCAAAAAGAACTCTTAAAGTTTTACCAATTTGAGATTTTGCATAATTTTCATTTAACTCATGAGATAATGCAATCAATCGATTAACTCTTTCATGTTTAATTTTTTCATCAACTTGTACCATACGTGCTGCTGGCGTTCCTTTACGCATAGAATAAGGGAAAACATGAAGTTGTGTATATCCCACTTTTTTAATAAATTCATAAGTTTTTTCAAACTCTTCTTCGCTTTCTCCAGGAAAACCAACAATGACATCTGTTGTAAAAACAATATCAGGAATCAATCTTCTAATTTTTGATAATTTTTCATAATATTGTTCACAATTATATTTTCTATTCATACGTTTAAGTGTTTCATCACACCCAGCTTGAAGCGGTACATGTAAATGATCCACAATAATTTTAGATTTTGAAATTAAATCAATAATATCATCAGTAATTTGACTTGTTTCAATAGAAGAAATACGAAGTCTCTTTAATCCTTCTATTTTTGTTAAATCTACTAATAAATCATAAAAACTATAATTTTCTAAATCTTCACCATATCCTGCTGTATGAATCCCTGTTAAAACAATTTCTACATATCCTTTAGCTACTAATTCCTTTGCTTGTTTAATAACACTTTCTGGTTTTCTAGATCGCACTCTTCCTCTAGCATAAGGAATAATACAATATGTACAGAAATTATTACATCCATCTTGAATCTTTAAATAAGCTCTCGTATGTAAAAAACGATCAATATTCAAATCTTCAAATTTTCTTAATTGTTTAACTTCAGAAACTTTCACAATTCTTTCATGTGTTTGTTGATACTTTTCTACTAAATCAACAATTTCATTTCTAAATTGTGTCCCTAAAATGATACTTACACCTTCAATTGCTTCAATATCTTGAGGTGCTACTTGGCTATAACATCCAACAACACAAACGGTTGCTTGAGGATTTTTACGAATTGCTTTGCGTATCATTTGACGAGATTTACTATCTCCTGTATTTGTGACAGTACATGTATTAACAACATAAACATCTGCCACTTCTTTAAAATCAACTTCTTCATATCCAGCTTCTTCAAACATATTTAACATTGCTTGAGATTCATAGGAATTAACTTTACATCCTAATGTATGGAATGCAACTTTCATTCTTTCACCTACTTTAATTTTTTCATAATTTTTTTATGTACTTTATCACTTAAATAATTTAATTCATGTAATTGATTTATAAATTGTTGAGGTTGTTTATAATAAGTCATAACTTCTCTTATATCATCTAAAGATGTATTTCCTTGGAAATATTTATCAACTATTGGAAAACTATCTACTAAACCATATTCTTTCTTATCAAAAATATAGATTTTCTTTAAACCATCATAATAATAATATTCATAATTTTCATCTTCAGCTATTCCTTTTAAAGAAGAAAAAGCAGAACGTAATACTTTTAAACCATAAAGTTGATAAGGAATTTCTATATTTCTTTGATAATTTTTAACATACAATTGATGTTGTTTTAATGTTAATAACATATAATTATTTAAATATCTTTCATTTACAAAAGGTTCTAAATAAGGAATTAAAATAATTTGTTGATCAGCTTTCATAAGTTTTAAATTTTTTAACGTTTCACTAATAATACTATTAAACATTTTTTGTTTTTCTTCATAATTTAAATATTGAATAGCATCTTGTGTCTCATAAACAAATCTCTTATATTCCCCTTCTATTTTTGTCTTATTATAAATACCATTTAAAATCACTTCATATTTAAACATTTCTTCTTCATTTGTCATTTTAAAAGCAAAACCATCTTCAAGAAAAGTATCTTTTTGCCCTTCAATAAGACGAAACAAATCACATTTTTTTAATTTTAACTCTACCCCATATTTCTTTAATAATTTAATCATTTTATAAGCTCCCTTGAATAACCAATGACACTCATTAAATAAAGTGGTGCTGTTTCACTTCTTAAAATACGGTTACCTAATGAACAACATTTAATGCCCATCTCGTTTAATTCTTGAATTTCACTTTCATCAAAGCCACCTTCACAACCAACAATAATCAATAATTGATCCCCTGCTTTTAATTGTTGTAAAGTATGAAATAATTCACCATGTTCATGTTGTTTAGCAGTTTCTTCATAAGCCACTAAATTATAATCTTTTAAATAGGGTTTTAATTCTTTAATTGTTTTTACTTCTTCTATTGAAGGTATTCTATTTCTTCCTGATTGTTCACTTGCTTCTTTTAATATTTTTTGATAGCGGGGCAGTTTTTTATTGAATTTGTCTTTAGTAAGTTTAACAACACATCTTTTAGAACTTAATGGAATAATGTGATGAACTCCTAACTCACAAGCTTTTTGTAAAACAAATTCAAATTTATCTCCTTTAGGTAAAGCATAAACAAGTGTAACTTCTACATCTAATTCATTATTAATATCTAATTTTTCAATTGGTAAAATTGTACCTTCTTGAACATTTTCAATTAAACATAAATATTGAATATGTTTTAAGTCTACACAAATAATTTGATCACCATTTTTATTACGCATTACTTTTTCTATATGATGTTGATCACTACTTTCTATTTTGAAAGATTTATTTAATTCGATATTTTCATTTATAAAATATTTTTGCATCGTCTTTCACCCCAACATATTCTAGCATAATATTTCCCCAAGAAAAAACAATTTTACATTTTTATTTATATTCCTACAATTTCAAAAAGAAAAGTACGATTTTTCGTACTTAATTAGCTATTATTTTCTTTCTAAATACAAAATAGTTTTATAAAAAAAGAAGTAGCTTTTATACTACTTCCTTATTGAGCTTTTAAAACAAATCCATCTTGATAATCAACTTCTACATGTTGTCCTTGATGAACTGTTCCTTTAATAATTTCTTTAGCAAGTTTTGTTTCAATTTGAGATTGAATAAATCTCTTTAATGGTCTTGCTCCATAGATTGGATCAAATCCTTCTTCTTGAATCATTTGATAAGCTTGATCAGTTAAAGAAATCGTAATCTTTTTATCTTGTAAACGATGAACTAATTGACCAATAAATTTATCAATAATTTTTCTTACTACTGAACTATCTAATGAATTAAACATAACAATTTCATCAATACGATTTAAGAATTCTGGTTTAAAGTGCGCTTTTAATTCTTCTTTGACAAGTTTTCTATTTTCTTCATTATTTCCTTCTAATAAATATTGAGAACCAATATTGCTTGTCATGATAATAATTGTATTTTTAAAGCTAACTGTATTACCTTTACTATCTGTAATACGTCCATCATCTAAGACTTGAAGTAAGATATTGAAAACATCAGGATGGGCTTTTTCAATTTCATCCAATAATACAATACTATAAGGATGACGTCTTACTGCTTCTGTTAATTGTCCACCTTCTTCATAACCAACATATCCTGGTGGAGCTCCTACTAAACGAGAGACACTGAATTTTTCCATATATTCAGACATATCAATACGCACAATATTCTTTTCAGTATCAAATAATTGTTCTGCTAAAGCTTTAGCCACTTCTGTTTTACCAACCCCAGTTGGACCTAAGAATAAGAAGGAACCAATTGGTTTTTCTTCATCATTGATACCAGCACGGCTACGTAAGATAGCATCTGTTACTTTAGTGATTGCATCATCTTGACCAATAACACGTACTTTTAATGTATCATCTAAGGCTAAAAGTTTTTCTCTTTCAGAAGCCATTAATTTATTCATTGGAATACCTGTCCATCTTGAAATAACTTCTGAGACATTATCAACAGTTACTTTTTCTTGAAGTAAAGCATCATCCGATTCTTTTGCTTCAAGATCAGCAATTTCTTTGGTGATTTTTGGAATATCACCATATTGAAGTTTAGAAGCTTCTTGTAAATTACCTTCTTGCATATATTTATCTTGTAAAGCTACAAGTTTATTTTTTTGATTCTTTAATTCTTTAATATGATCTAATGAAGACTTTTCTTCTTTCCATTTTGCTTTTAATGCTGTTTCTTGTTCAGTTAAAGAAGCAATACGTTCTTTAATATCATTTAAACGTTTTACATTATCTTCATTACTATCTTCTTTTTCAATAGAAATTCTTTCCATTTCTAATCGATTCTTTTCACGTGTAATACCATCTAATTCTTCTGGTAAAGAATCAATTTCCATACGAATAGAAGCACAAGCTTCATCAATTAAATCAATTGCTTTATCTGGTAAGAAACGATCGGTAATATATCTTTGTGATAAATTAACAGCACCAATAATAGCACTATCATTGATTTTAACCCCATGATGTCTTTCAAAAGAATCTTTTAAACCACGTAAGATAGCAATACTATCATCAATTGTTGGTTCATCAACTTGTACCTTTTGGAAACGTCTTTCAAGAGCCGCATCTTTTTCAATATATTGTCTATATTCATCTAGGGTTGTTGCTCCAATACAATGAAGTTCACCACGAGCTAACATTGGTTTTAATAAGTTAGCGGCATCCATCGCACCATCTGTTTTACCAGCACCTACTAATTGATGGATTTCATCAATAAATAAGATGATATTTCCATTTGCTTTTTTAATTTCACCTAAAACAGCTTTCAATCTTTCTTCAAATTCACCACGATATTTAGCACCTGCTACAAGTGAACCTAAGTCAAGTTCATATAAAGTTTTATTTTGTAAAGAAATTGGTACATCATTTTTATAAATACGCCATGCCAATCCTTCAACAATGGCTGTTTTACCAACACCTGGTTCACCAATTAAAATTGGATTATTTTTTGTTTTACGTGACAAGATTTGAATCACACGACGAATTTCATCATCACGCCCAATAACTGGATCTAATTTTCCATTTTCCACATCTTTTGTTAAGTCACGTCCATATTTTTCTAATACTTCATAAGTATTTTCTGGATTTGGATTATCTACCATATGATCACCCCGCATTTCTAAAATTACCTTTTTTGTATCCTTTTTATTCATACCTTCTTGGTTCAATAAATCTTTGATCCAATTTTCATTTATTTCAAATAATGCCATAATGACATGTTCTACTGACATATATTCATCTTTAAACGATGTCATTTGATTATTTGCTTTTGCAAGTAAATCATTTAAGCTATAGCTTATTCTCATGCTATTGACATCAATATTTTCAAGTGTCGGCTTTTGTTGAAGCCTTTGTTCTAATACTTGAATGAAATGATTTTTATCTTTATTTAGCTTAGATAACACCCTTGGAAAAATACCACTACTATCATTCAATAAAACATACAATACATGTTCAATGTCAATTACTTGATGCTTATAACTTAATGCTAATTGACTTGCTTTTTGAATTGCCTCTTGCATCTTGGCTGTAAATTTTTCGATATCCATGTTATCACTCTCCTTTAGCACTCCTTTATCCCTAGTGCTAATTTTATTATATTCATATTTTTAGCACTGTCAACACTAAAGTGCTAAAAAATAAAATTTATTATAAAAAAAGGGAAACATGATTTCCCTTTTAATGAAGTAATTTCATAACATCTTCTTCACTATTAATATTAAGAATATTAACTGCTAATTCATCTAATTGTTCAATGCTTATATTTGATAATTGTTCTTCTAGAATTTTTGATAAACTTCCTAGTTTTACTTTCAAAAGTGTTTCTAAAGTACTAAGTTTTCCAGTCTCAAAATACCGACTTTTAATGTTTCTAATGCTTGCACAAGCGTACTAATAAATGTACTTTCATCAACGTCAAGAGGTAAAGCATTTTTCGCAAATTCACATTCTATAAGATAACTAGCTTGTTTAAAGATTTCATCTGTTTTTTTAATTCCAAAATTCTTAAATAAAACATCATTCATCCAATATTCTAACAATCAATAAACAAGTACAAGCATTTCTTCTCCTAAATGTTCTCTTCCTTTTTTAATATTTCCTAATTTCTTCAATTCAAATTTATAATGGCTTTCAGGAGATACTTCAAATATATTTTTCATACTTATCCTCCAAACATCTAAATATATATATTTATTTTTATTGTATCATTATAATTTCAAATTACAATTTGTAAGAATTGATATGATAAAAATTAACATAATCAATAATTTATATCTTGTTCCTTTATATTAGTGATATAATACATAAAAAAGGAGGATTTTTATGAATAATATAACAATAAGTGAATCTATTAAATATATTGGGGTTGATGATACAACACTTGATCTTTTTGAAAGTCAATATATTGTCCCTCATGGGGTTAGTTATAACTCTTATCTTATTTTAGATGAAAAGATTGCAGTTATGGATACAGTTGATGCAAGAAAGACAAAAGAATGGTTTGATAATTTAGATAAGGAATTAAAGGAACGTGTTCCTGATTATTTGATTGTTTCTCATTTAGAGCCTGATCATTCCGCAAATATTCAATTATTTACAGAAAAGTATAAAGAAGCAAAACTTGTTTTAAGTGCCAAAGCAAAAGCGATGCTTCCTCAATTTTTTAATATTGAAGGATTAGATGAAAGATGTATTGTGGTTAAAGAAGGAGAAGAATTAGATTTAGGAAATCATCATTTAAAATTCATCATGGCGCCAATGGTTCATTGGCCAGAAGTCATGGTAGAATATGAAACAACTGAAAAAGTGTTATTTTCAGCAGACGGCTTTGGTAAATTTGGGGCTTTATCACATGATGAAGATTGGGCTTGTGAAGCAAGACGTTATTATTTTAATATTGTTGGTAAATATGGGGCTCCTGTACAAACTTTATTAAAAAAAGCCAGCACTTTAGATATTAAAATGATTTGTCCTTTACATGGTCCTATTTTAAAAGATAATTTAGGATATTATATTGATAAATACCAAATTTGGAGTAGTTATCAAAGTGAAGATGAAGGTGTTTTAGTGGCCAGTGCTTCTATCCATGGAAATACCAAAGAAGTGGCTTTAAAAGTAGTTGATTTATTAAAAGAAAAAGGTGTTAAAGTTGCCTTCACTGATCTTACAAGAGATGACATGGCTGAAGCAGTTGAAGATGCTTTTAGATATTCTAAAATGATTCTTGCTGGAGCTACTTATGATGGTGGTGTCTTTAGTCCAATGGAAGATTTCTTACATAGATTACAACATAAAGGATATCAAAATAAAACTGTTGGACTTATTGAAAATGGTTCTTGGGCTCCTCTTGCAAATAAAGTGATGAAAGAAATGCTTACTCCAATGAAAAATGTTACTATTTGTGAAAATACGGTCACAATTAAATCTACTTATAAAGATGAAAATCAAGAGGCAATTAATCAACTTGTTGAAGAAATATGTCATTAAAAAAATCAGCTATTGCTGATTTTTTATATGATTTTTCCTTCAAAATGATCAAGCTCATGTTGAATGATTTGAGCTGTATACCCTTTAAACGTTCTAATTTTCTTTTTAAAATTTTGATCTAAATAACTTACTTTGATACTTTCATATCTTTGTGTCTTTCTTACACCTTGTAATGATAGACAACCTTCTTCTGTTTGATACGTTTTTCCATTTATTTTTAAAATAACAGGATTAATTAAAATAAGATATTTATTTTGATCTAAAACAACCATCATTGTTTTTAAATATCCAATCATATTCGCTGCCATACCAACACATTGTTCTTTGTAAGCTTGAATTGTTTCTAATAATTCATTGGCGATATATAAATCCTCTTTTGTACATGACTTTGATTTTTGTTTTAAAAAGAATTCATCTTTAATAATTTCTTTAACCATTTTTACCACTTATTATAATGAACAACAGATTCATCATAATATTCTTCTTTCTCTTTAATTTCATCTAGAGGATAACCAAAAGCAATAATTGAATGAGGAATTTGATCATTTGGTAAATCAAACAATTTACTTTGGGCAAAAACACGATCCATTTGTGGCCATGTACCAAGCCAAACACTTCCAATACCTAAAGACCAAGCTGCTAAAATCATATTTTGTCCAGCAATAGAACCATCTACAGCAAAATAATCTTTAGAGAATTTAAATGCTTTTGAGTAATCTCCACAAATTAAAATAGCAAAAGCACATTCAAGTAATGGTTTCGCTGGTACACCATTCGCTTCATACATTTGTTTTAAAACTTCTTGATCATCAATTACAATAAATGACCAATCTTTTGAATTAACACATGTTGGTCCTGACATTCCTGCTTTTAAGATTGTTTTGATGTCTTTTTCATCTACTTTTTGATTTTTAAATTGTCGAACACTTTTTCTTGTAAAAATTGTTTCTAATGTATTCATTATTGCACCTCTTTATATTTAATTGCTCTTGAAGGTTTTGAAGCAAAGCTTTTGATTTGAGGAACAATTGTTGTAAAGTGTTTTGTTTGATTATGTTCATCAATTGCTTCTTGGTTTTGCCATTCTTCAATAAAAGTAAAATGACTATCATCATTAATATCTTGATAAAGATGATAAGAGATATTTCCTTTTTCTTCTCTACTTAAAATAATAAGTTCTTTTGTAAGTTTTAAAAATTCTTCTTGATATTCTTCTTTAATATAATTTTCTGCAACAATTTTAATCATAGTATGCCTCCATTAGTTGATATATCAACAATATAATAAAATATTCTATTTGTCAAATAAAAAAATGCTATGCACTGCATAACATTTTAAAAGTCTAAAGCTTCTTTTACAACATCAATTGGCATATCTTGATCTGTCCATAATTTAAATGAAGCAGCTCCTTGATAAAGCATCATTCCTAGACCATTAATTGTTTTACATCCTATTTTTTCAGCTTCTTCTAATAATTTTGTTTTTTCTGGCATATAAATAACATCTGAAACAATTAAATCTTTTCTTAAATAAGAAGTATCTGGTAAAACCATTTTCCCTTCTAATTTACCCATACCTACATTTGTTGCATTTGTAAAAATAACTGACTCATTGATTTCTTTTCTTAATGTTTCATGATCATTTAAATCAAATAATTGTGCTTTACATTGAGTTTGTGAATTGATTTTTTCTACATTTTCTAAAGCACGTTCCCATGAAGCATCTTTAATGTTAAAAATACTAATTTCTTTAACGCCATCTAATGCAGCTTGCATGACGATTGCTGTCGCTGCTCCACCAGCACCTACAATTGTCATCTTTTTACCAATAATATCAATTCCTTGATCTTTTAAAGCTGTCATATATCCTGTTCCATCAGTAATAGTTCCTGTTAAAACTCCGTTATCATTAATAACTGTATTAATAGCTCCACACATCTTAGCAATTGGTGTAATATGATCTAAATATTGTCCAATTGTTGTTTTATAAGGCATTGAAACATTCCATCCTCTTACATTTAAAGCTTTGAAACCTTTAACCGCATCTTCTAATTGATCTGGTTGAATATCAAAAGCTAAATAAGCATAATCTAATCCTAAAGCACGACAAGCAGCATTGTGCATAACTGGTGATTTAGAATGTCTAATTGGTGTAGCAATAAGTCCTAATAATTCTGTATGTCCTGTAATTCTTTTTTCCATTTTTATTTCCCCCATATATTAATAAAAAAGTCTCTTCATCCCATAAGGACGAAAGAGACCATCGCGTTACCACCTTACTTCGTTATTATTTCACAATAATAACCTTACTAAGTACCTACATACTCATACACGTTAACGGGTGTTACCGGAGATATCTACTTACTTCAATACTCTACTCCAAGAGGAATTCAATCATCAAACATAACTTTTTTTCACCAACCAAAAGCTCTCTACTTATGTTTTGATCATCTACTACTTCTTTTCACTGTATTTATTTGTATTAAATCACTTCAACATTTATTTGTCAAAGATTTTTATAAGAATATTACAAAATATCGCCCCTCATGGGACGATATTTATTTTATTCTATTTTCTTTTTTCTAATATAAGTTAAAACAACTAAACTTCCTACCAATAATAAAACAACACCTATAATATTTTCATCATCACCTGTTTTTACTTTTTTAACTTCTTCTTTATTTTCAGCTTTTACAGGTGTTTCCACCACATTTGATTCAATAATAAATTCAGTAGATGCACTTCCTGTTGTTGAATTAATACTTATTGTATGTTTTCCAACTGATAAAGTATTTAAATAATCACTTTTTAATGTGATAATCGTGCTTCCTTCTTTAGATGAATAATTCTTTGAATCAATTATCTTACCATCAATAGATACACTTACAAAATCAGAATAATCTGCATCTGAAACAAATACAAAATCTATTTTGCTATCTTTTTTCCATTTACTATTTTGACCTTTTATAATTTTAGGCGTTTTAATATTTACCATTCTTTCATATCCACAAACATTACAAACAGTATCTTTATCATCATCAAATATATGTTTCGATTCATCTTTATGATTATGACATACTGTACATTCTTGCCAATGAATTTCTTCATTATTCATCCATTTTGTAGAATAATTATGTTCTAATAAATCACCATATTCTTGATTACAAAGTTCACAAACAGCTTTTTGTATGCAAGTAGCTTTTCCACCCGAATGATTTGTACATGTAATTTGTCCATTATTTATAATTGTGCCATTTACAACAACCGTACCATTGTTCGTAAATTTAGCTTTATCAGGGATTGTTAATGTTGTTCCTTCTGGTATTATTAAAGTTTTTTTAGATGAAACCGTTTCTTCACCGATTACAGTGGCATTACCAATAACTTTACCATTATTACCATTGAAAAGAACACTATCATTAATAGAATCATAAGATTCATTTCCTGTTGTTGTTATCCAAGATTGATTAATTGTTGTTGTTTGTCTAGCTTTTATTCCTTCTATATCTTGTGGAGCATTAGCGTCTACTTTACTGTTTTCTATAGAAAGATTACCTCTTGTAAAGATTGCGATATCACCTGTACTAGTTGCATTAATGGTACTATTTGAAATAGATAAAGCAGCATTTCCAAATAAAGCAGGATAGTATCCTTCAGCTTCAATTTGTGCATTTTCAATTTTTAAATTATTCGCATAAATACCGTTGCTTTCTTTACTTATTGCCTTAATAGTTCCACCATTAATTTCTAAATTAGTATCTACGCTTAAAGCAGCATCATAGCCTCTAGCCACCACTTTAGAATTTCCAAGCACTTTCATAGGAGAAAGAGAAACAATTCCAAAACCTGCATATTTTCCTGTTGTTGATTTTGCTTCCGCTTCTAAATAACTATTATCTTTTAAAGTTATAGATGCACCAAATGATTCTAGTCCTGAAACAGAATATTCCGATGGCGTTTCAGGGTCATCTTGTAAACAAATAAGTTTCGCGTTATCTTCTAATAAAACCGAATGAGTAGTATCCCTATTCTTTACTCCCAATTGTAAAGGCGCGTATGTTCCATTTCCTGTATATGTAAGAACCGCATTTCCTGATATCACACATTTTCCATTCCATTCAGCCGAATTTCGTGCCACATTTACATTGATTGTTGTATCCGTAACATGAAGTGCACTATTCATATAAGATGTTTTTTGTGTTACAGTAAAACCTTCTGTATTCAATACTCCTGATCCATATATAGTTAAATCATTAGCTGAAATTCTTTTTAGTTTATTATTTGTATCTTTAGGCACTTCAACTACCATCTTCACAGGGCTATTTTGTACCATAAAGCCCCCATTACATACTAAATTATTAAGTTTTAAATAAAAAGCTTGATCAACTTCATTAGGATTATTACTTCCCCAAAAATTAATTTGTTTATCAGTCGTACCTGTCAATTCATAATTAACATCTCTTTTACGAATATTAATGCCTGTATCTGTAATTTTATAGTTTTCATTTTCAACATTTGCTCCTCCTACATCAATGACGATTGGTGCATTCGTTGGTGTTGCCGCCATTACTGAAACTGGCGCTAATAGTAGCATAAAGCAAAATGTTACAAGCATTGTAATGAGTTTCTTATTCATGTTTTTCCTCCTTCACCATTAAATATTGATACCGCAACTCTCATATAAAACTAATAAATAATCGTTACTTTAAATTGTACAAGCACCATTTTTTTGAGACTGTATGTCTCATCTATCTATAATATACTTCTTTCCCTCTTATTTGTCAATTTCACACACAAAAATTATATGCAAAATAAAAAACATCAACTTAAGAATATAATCTTAAAGTTGATGTCTCTTTTATTTTTTCATCCATGTATGGGGACAATCTTCATCATAATCTATTTCACCATAAGCTTTAAATCCTAATTTTTCATAAAAAGGTTTAGCTTGTAATTGCGCATGTAAACAAACATTTCCTTGAATTAAAGAACAAGCAGTTTTAACAATATATTGTCCTACCTTTTTACCTCTATATTCTTTAATCACTGCTATTCTTCCAATAACATTTGCTTGTAAAGGATCATCATAATAATAGCGACACGTTCCAATTGCTTTTTGATGATCAAAAACAACAAGATGTTTACATACTTCATCTAAATCATCAAATTCATCTTTAAATCCTTGTTCTTCCATAAAAACTTTAATTCTAATTTCTTTTGCTTCTTGAGGCAATTGATCATAAATTTTATATTCCATAACTTCTCCTATAATAACATTGTTGCGACAACAATTGGAATTGTAATCACTGATAATAAAGTTGAAACAACAATATTTCTTGTAACGATTTTAACATTTGCATTATATTGTGTTGCCAGCATTAAAACCATTGAACCTACTGGCATGGCATTAGTAATAATTGTAATATTCGCATAATATGGGTCAATATGTATTAAACGACAAATAAGCATTGTCACAAAAGGAACAATCATTAAACGAACAAAAGCAAAGACATAACTACGCCAATCTGTAAAACTATCTTTAATAGGATAAACAGCTAATGATGAACCAATCATCATCATTGAAAGTGGAGCTGTAAGTGAACCAACACTATTAATCGTATCCATAAGTACACTAGGAAGTTGAATATCGAATAAGTAAATAAATATTCCTACAAAAATCAAAATAATTCCTGGTGTTAATAATTGTTTAAAATTTAATTTAAATTCACTATCGTCTCCTTTTGTTAGACACATAATAGCGTATGTATACACAAAAAAGTTAAAAGCCATATGAATAAGTGATGCATAGAAAACAGCTTCTTGTCCAAAAACATCTAATAAAACAGGATATCCCATAAATCCTGTATTCGCAAAAACGACCATACATTCATAAACAGGCCAATCTTTTTTAGGAAATGGAAAGATTCGATTAATGATTTTCCCTAAAATAATAAAACCGATATACATTAAAATACCTGCACCTATCATTAAAAAGACAATACTTTTATTACTTCCTTCAACCCCCGCAATAGAACTAATAATCAACATTGGTGAAGCAACATTGACAATTAAAGCTGATATTTTTTTATTTGTATATTCATCAAAAATATGACATTTAAATAAAACAAATCCTAAAATAAGTAATAAAAACAATTTTAACATTGTTTGAAAGACAACCATGATATCCATAAATTTCCCCCTCTATAAATCCTTACTATCTTATCACAATTCAATTTTTTCTTTTGTTTTTTTCAAAAAACTAAAATAATATCATTTTTGCCTGTGTATCATAACAAAAAAATTGTAATAAAAGGGGTAATCCCAAATTATTACAATCTTTTAATTATTCTAACAAAGATTAATATAAATCTTTCTTTGTTCTCTTTAATTTTAAAAATAAAGTACCTAAACCAATAAAAATAATTAATAAAACAACAATCATATAGAAAGTTCCAATACCTAATGTTTTTGAACCTAATAAAGATAAATCAAATCCAAACCATCCTGTTGGTGCACCATAATTTAAAAAATTATAAGGAGCCAACATATCCTTGTACCATCTTATATGAAAAACATTTCCTAAAACAATCACATAACCTACATAAACAAGTGGTGGTACTACTGAATAATAAACATGTTTTTCATCTGGTCTATAGTGTTCACTAAATAATAGAAAATCAATAATAGCAAGAACTGGTGTAATGAAATGTACACATAAACTTCCTGCTCCATTATTTAAATAGGCACCAATAAATCCTTGACTATTCGTTGGTGCAAGTAACAACATATAAACCAAGAACGTTAATGTAATGGAGATCGTTGCCATAAATTTAATAAGGTACATCCCTTGTGGTATATATTTTACTTTTTTTAGATCATAAATAATGAAAATCACTAACATAATATCTATAAAGATATTGGATAAATTCGTAAAATACGTAAAAAACATCCAATGATCTAATGATTGTAACATTCCATAAAGAGATGCGACTACTGCAATGATTTTCATTATTAAAGATATCTTACTCTTTTTCATTTTTATCACCCGCAACACTATACCACAATATATTTTGAGGTTCAAATGTTTTTATGAACTCTTTTTTTGATAAAGACGAATTACAAAAATAATGATGCATAATGAAACAAAAGCAACAAATAGTGTTAATAATACATTTTGTGTAAATCCAGCAACAAGATATCCTATAAAACAAGCACTTGCGACAACTAAGGCATATGGAATTTGAGTGGTTACATGATAAAGATGATTACACTTTGCACCTGTAGAAGCCATAATTGTCGTATCTGAAATAGGTGAAATATGATCCCCACAAACGGCACCTGCAAGAATGGAAGCAATGGAAATCACCAACATTGTTGATCCTTCTGGAAATAAAGAAGTTGCCATCGGAATCAAAATACCAAAAGTTCCCCAAGATGTCCCTGTTGAAAAAGAAAGACCTGCCCCAACAATAAATAAACATGCTGGTAAAATAGCTGTTGAAATAGAAGCAGATTGTAACGTATTATAAACAAATGCCCCTGCTTGTAACTGATTAGAAACTAAATCTCCTAAAGACCATGCAAGAACCAAAATCAAAATAGACGGAACCATTGCTTTAAAACCTTCAGGAATACATTCTACAAATTCATTATAAGAAATAATTTTTCTTGGAATATATAAAATAAAGACAAAGATCAAAGTAACAAATGTACCATAAACAAGCCCTCTTGAAGCATCACATTGACTAAAAGCAGTAATTAAATCTTTTCCATCAAAGAATCCTCCAGTATAAATCATCCCAATAATACAACTCATAATTAAAACAATAACAGGTAAAATCAAATCTAGAACTTTCCCCTTTTGATTATAAGAAATTTCTTCATTTGTCTGATAAGAATCATCCCCAAAACAAACATCGCCATTTTGAGCAGCTAATTCATGTTTTTTCATCTTTCCAAAATGAAACTCACTGCCAATAACATAACAAACCATGACAATTGTTAAAAGAGCATAAAGATTAAAAGGAATTGTATTTAAAAACAATTGAAAACCATCCCCTGAGGTATAACCACTTACAGCTGCAGCCCATGATGAAATAGGTGCAATAATACAAACAGGTGCTGCCGTACTATCAATAATATAGGCAAGCATTGCTCTTGAAACTTTAAATTCATCTGTAATTTCACGCATAACACTTCCAACTGTTAAACAGTTAAAGTAATCATCAACAAAGATAACAACGCCTAAAATAAAAGTAGAAAACAAAGATTGTTTAGAAGATTTCATCTTCTTTTTAGCCCATTTTCCATAAGCTTGACTTCCTCCACTTTTAGTCATTAAAGTTACAATAATTCCTAACATTACTAAAAATATTAAAATTCCAATATTAGAAGGTTTACTTAAACAATTAACAACTGTATCAAACAATAAATTTAAACTTTCAACAAGATGAAAATTTGTTAGTAATAAAGTTCCTGAAACAATTCCAATGAGTAATGAAATATAAACTTCTTTTGTTTTTAAAGCAAAAATAATTGCGATTACAGGCGGTAATAAAGCCCATATTGTCTTTACATAATTCATTCTTTTCCTCCATAAAAAAAGTACCTTGAGAATATCAAAGTACTTTACATACAAGATAGCTCTCCACTAAAAAGTGACAAGAAATTATATATTTTATAATTTCCCAGATAAATAACATTTGGTGTTGTTATTTTCTTCGGCACGTTTCCCTTTCATTGTTGACTGTCACCAAACATTATCAACAATTACTCTTGATTCATGCACCTCTACCAATTCTTCTATTTTGTCTTTTCAAGAATAACAAAGTCCAACATACTTGTCAATAAAATTGTATGAAATCAAGTACAATTTATTATGGTATAATACCTTTAGGAGGTAGTAAAATGAATGATTATATCATAAACTTTTTAAAAAAAATCATGGCAATTGATAGTCCTTCTGGATATACCAAAGAAGTCATTCACCATTGTCAAAAAGAAGCTGAAAAGTTAGGTTTTCAAACAAAGAAAACGCATAAAGGAAATCTTGAAATTTATGTTGAAGGTCAAGATGATTATACGATTGGTTTTTGTGGACATGTTGATACTTTAGGATTAATGGTAAGAAGTATTAAAAGTGATGGTACATTAGCTTTTACAAATGTAGGTGGACCTATTATTCCTACATTAGATGGTGAGTATTGTCGTATTCATACAAGAGATGGTCAATGTTATACGGGAACAATTCTATCTAATTATCCTGCTGTACATGTTTATAAAGATGCTAAAAGTGCACCAAGAGATTGTGAAAATATGCATGTAAGAATTGATGAAGTAGTTAAAAATAAAGAAGATGTACAAGCTTTAGGTATTCAAAATGGTGATTATATTGCTTATGATCCTAAAACTGAAATTACAGAATCTGGTTTTATTAAATCACGTTTTTTAGATGATAAAATGTCTGTCGCTATTTTATTTGGAATGCTTAAGCATTTAGCTAATAATCATATTAAACCCAAACATAATCTCATTATTATTATTTCTACTTATGAAGAAGTAGGACACGGAAGTAGTTATATTCATCCTGATATTGATGAATTGATTGCTGTAGATATGGGATGTATTGGTGAAGATTTAGCTTGTAGTGAATATGATGTCAGTATTTGTGCTAAAGATGGTAGTGGCCCTTATGATTATGATTTAACTTCTAAACTCATTGAACTTGCAAGTACACATCAGTTACAATACGCTATTGATATTTATCCTTATTACAGCAGTGATGTTTCAGCCGCTTTACGTGGTGGTCAAAATATTAAAGGCGCTTTAATTGGCCCAGGTGTAGCAGCTAGTCATGGTATGGAAAGAACACATCTTCAAGCTGTAGAAAATACTTTAAAATTATTACTTGCTTATATAGCATAAAAATGTTGCCAAATGACAACATTTTTATTTTACTTTAACACCAAGGATTCCTATTAAATCTACAGCTTGAAAATCATTAATAATCAATCCTTTTAAACTTGCTAGATCAAACATTGCCCCTTGTATTTGACATGTAGATAAATCTAATCCTTTATGATGTAATGTAGCAAGTTCACTTTGTATTAAATTTGTTTCATTAAATTGTATTTTTTTAAAGTTTGCATCATAAAATGATGCTTCTTGTAAATCACAATGATCAAACATAACATTTAACAATTGACTTGATGATAAATTACTATAACGTCCCTGACAATGATCAAATAAAACATCTTTTAAATTTGTTTCAATAAAAGAAGTTCCTGTTAATTTACAGTTTTTAAATTGTACACGATTTAAATATTGATGATCAAAATTTTGATTTGATAGATCACATTTATCAAAAGTAACATCTATTAAATCAAGATGCTTTAATGAAACTTTAGTAAAATCAATATTTTCAAAAAAACAACCATCAAAAGTTAAATCTTGAATAATTGTTCTTTGTTGAATATTTTGATCAATATGAACATCTTGAAATTTCATTTTTTTTAAACATTCTTCAAAACTTGTTTTTTCTATATAGGATAGTTTAGGTGCAACTAACTTCATTTTTTCTCCTTCTTTAAGGAATCCCAAAAATTCCAAAATTCTTTTTTTTGAACAATTCCATTTCTACTTAAAATAACATAATCTTCTCCTTGCCAAGCATAAAAGACATCTGTTTCTTTAAAATCATTTTTTAAATAAAATTGTTTTCTTTTTATTCTTTGTTCTTTATTAGAAGTATCTTTAATTTTTTCAATATCTACAATAATCTTTTTAGAATCATATTGTTTTGCTAGATCATTAAGAATATAGCTTCCTATACCTTGATCACGATATTCTTTTTTTACAGCAAGATATAAAATATGCGCTATTTGACTTTGAATACATAAAATAGCAAAACCTACAAGTTGATTTTCTTGATAATAACCATAAATAGCGCCTAAATGTAATTCATCAAATAATCGAGTTAAATCCATTTGTTCATTTTTTGGAAATGCTTGTTGATAAAGTAGATATACTTCTTCTATTTCTGTGCTATGAAAAGCGATTTGTTTTTTTATCATTTTAAAAAACTCTTAATTTCTTAAGAGTTTAAATAAGTCCTTTTTCTTCTAATTGTTTTAAACAATAAGCAATTCCATTATCGTTGTTAGATAAAGTAATGTAGTTTGCTCTTTCTTTTACTTCATCTACAGCATTTTCCATAGCAACACCATATCCACAATATTCAATTAATGATAAATCATTATAACCATCACCAAAAGCAATTGTTTCTTCTTGTTTAATTCCTAATTTCTTACATAAAACATCTAAAGAAGCAGCTTTATCAATTCCATTTGCCATACATTCAATAAAATAAGGATCACTTCTATAAATAGACATCTTTCCTTCATATGGAGCTTTGAATTCATCTAAAATTTGAGCAACATACGCAGGTTCTCCAGTAATCAATACTTTATTGACATCAAAGCTCACTTCTTTTTTAAAATCTTGAACATGTTTTATATTCATTTTTGTTGTAAAGCTTTCTAATTGAATCCAATGATCTCCTATATCTTCTGTAATGATTTCAGTTGCATTGTATGTAAGTGGAGATAAACCAAATGCTTTTGCTCGATCATACATTTCATGTGCTATTTCACTTGATAATGTTTGTTCATAGACAACTTCATTTGTTTTATAATCTAATACTCTTGCTCCATTGAAAGATAAAAGATATCCTCCTACTTGATCTAAGGTTAATTCTTTTGCTTCTTTAAAGATACCAGCTGTTGGTCTTCCAGAAGCTAAAACAATAATAACACCTTTTTGTGCTAATTTAATAAGTTCTTGTTTTGTTTCTTCTAAAATATTTTTATTTTTATCTGTTAATGTTCCATCTAAATCTAATGCTATTAATTTATACATTTTTCTACCTACCTTTGCGACTATTATAACAAAGCCTTTATAAAAAACAAAATTATTTCTTAAAATGAAAAAGCAATGTTTACACATTACTTTTCAACGCCCCTGCCAAGGACTTTTATTATACCATATTTTAGAGTTCAAAAATATGATTTAATAGTTGAATTCCTGTTTTTGTTTTAAAAACATTCTTTTTCATTTTTTCGATAGCTTCTTTAGTTAAATTCGATTCATCACCATTTACTAAAAAGTCAGCTTCTAATAAAATTTGATAATCTAAACCATCTACATCTTTATACGTATGATGATGTCCTACTAAATAAGCAGCTCTTTCAATAATTCCTCGATCTAAATTAAAATCTTTTAAAAATTCTTTGACTAATGCTGGACCTTCTTTTTCTTGTAAGTCACCTTCACAATGTCCATATTTTTCTCTACATAATGGACAAGCTATATCATGACAAATAGCAGCAACTTCTAAAATAAATTGTTCTCTTTCCTCTAAATGTTCTGCTTTACCAATAAGTCTTGCATATTGGTGAACTTTGATAAAATGTGCGACATCATGTTTGATTTTATGACCTTGTGTATATAAAATCATTGCAAGTTCTATTTCATCTATCATTTTCTTCTACCATTTGATCAATCAGTTCAATAACTTCTTGAATCATCCCATCACAATGAGGTTTCTTTTGTCCACCATTTTTAGCATTTTCTTTAAGTAAATCTGCACAATTAATAAGTCCATGATGATTATTAGAAATTGTTTTGATAAATTGGTTCACTTTTGCTGGTGAATCAATTCCTTTTGCTCCTAAAATCATTAAACCACTGGTAATAGCACCACAGACGCTCCCACATTTCATACCACCACCAAAGTTACATCCTAAATGATTAGCTAATTCTTTATTAATTCCTAAATCATCTGCATAAACTTCCATAATTGTTTGTGCACAATTATGAACCATTGGTTTAGCATTTCTTAATTCTTTTGCTTTTTCTACATGTTTATTCATCTTTCAAATTCCTTTTCTTTTTATATCTTTATTATAACGAATTTTTATTTTGAATAAATCTTTTTTTGCCAACTTCTTTTTTGACAATGTGGACATTTCATATATCTTGTTCTTCCATAATGCATTGCAAAATAAACTTGTTGATAGCTTGGAATATATTTATGATGACATTTTTGACATTCATAATAGCCTTCTTCTGTTTCTATTTTTAAAGCAACTGATACACCAATAATCAAAAAGATAAAGCTTAAGATAAACAAGATGACTTTTAATACACTGTTTTCAACAAAATAAACAGACATAAAAATTAAAATCAAAAAGATACTCGTTGAACCAATGCCAATAACATTTTCATAAAAGAACATTTTCTTTGTTTGTTTTACTTCTTGACCTGCCATCATCAATAAATTATCTTCTGCCTTTTGTTGGTAATTTCTTTCTTCGATAAATTCTCCCGTTAACAGCTCATTGACTGAAATATCCAATATTCGACAGAGTTCTAACATATACATAGGATCTGGTAGACCCTTCCCGGTTTCCCTTAGTTAAAAATATTACTCTTGTTGATTACTCAACTCTTCCAATAAATCGGTAATATATCTCAATTTCCTGTATTCTTTCGTTATCCTCATTCGTTGTTGCTTCATGTATGAGGATTTTTTCTATCATGGCATTTAATAATGGTGCTGTCAGTTCCTTTGGTACGGAATATTCCTTGATTAACTCAATCCACTTTTCAGCACCTATCATATCCTGTTCCATTTTACTTAGTTCTTCTCTTAGGCTTGTTATCTGCTGTTCCAGTTCTATCTGTTCTTTTTGGTACTTGCTGGACAACATCACAAAATTTCGCTCTGTTATCTTCTCACAGGCTCTATCTTCATACATTTTCGCAAATAAACGGTCAATCTCATTTTGTCTGTTCTCGGCTTTCTTCAATGTACTTGCCTTTTTCTTCTTTTCCCGTATTCTCTCTGCATTGCCAGCTTTCTGTATCTTGTTCAATACCTTTTCTTCGTCCTGCTGTACTGCCTTAGCCCAATACTGCAAGCGTTCCAATACGGCTTGATACAGCACATCATAACGAATGTAGTGCATAGAACAATTACCTTTGCCAAACTGCCCGTAGTAACTGCAAGCATAATAACTGTAAGGCGTTTTATTTGTCTTATTCGTTCCAAATCTCATAGACCAACCACAATCCGCACACTTGACAAGCCCTGCAAAAATCGGCGTTGCCTTTTCCTTTGTCTGTCTGCGTCTTGATTTTATCTGCTCCTGCACACGATAGAACACTTCCTTGTCAATAATCGGCTCGTGAGTGTTTTCTACTCGAAACCATTCACTTTCGGGCTTACGCACTTTCTTTTTGCTCTTGAACGATACCGTAGACTGCATATTGTGAACACTGTTTCCGATATAAACCTCACTTTTCAATATCGCCTTGACATGAGCAATCGTCCACTCATAACGCTTACTTTCGGGTTTTCCCTCAAAGATATGTGCAAAAGTACCGTATCTTGTAAAATTTAGCCATGACGCTGTCGGAACTTTTTCTGCTCTTAACTGCTTTGTGATTTTTGCACTTCCGTAACCTTGATAGGCTAGGGAAAAGATTTTTTCAATAATCCATTTTGTTTCATCATCAACCAACAGTTTTCCTTTGATGTCAGGGTGTTTCTTATATCCTAACGGAGCATAAGCACCGTAATGAGCCCCCTCCGCAAACTTTGTCTTAAATGCTGATTTGACTTTACGGCTTGTATCTCTTGCCACCCATTCATTGATGATGTTCTTAAATGGTGCAATCTCACTTTCGCCTTTTTCGCTGTCTACACCGTCATCAATCGCTATGTAGCGGACATTATGACTAGGGAAATACAATTCTGTATATTGTCCTGTCATAATATAATTTCTGCCAAGACGGGAAAGGTCTTTCGTTACAACACAGTTGATTTTTCCTGCCTCTATATCCTCAATCATTCTTTGAAAACTCGGTCTGTCAAAATTTGTTCCCGACCAGCCGTCATCAATATATTCATCAATGACATTCAAATGATGTTCTTTTGCATATAAACGCAACATACTTCTCTGTGTGGTAATGCTGGAACTTTCGCCCTGTAATTCATCATCTCGGCTTAACCTAAGATAAAGTGCAGTATTGTAAATCTGTTGTTTCATTGTCAGTTATCCTCCTTTATAACTAACCCGTGTTTACAATACCTGCTTGCAAGTAAAGTATAACACGGGTACTTTTTGTCATTCAATCTATTTCTTACAACTGCACCGATTTTATGCGATTGTCTGCTTTGCTTTTTCCAGCATGACATCAGTTAGAAGTTCTTCCATTGTTTTGCCCTTTTCGGAAAAATGCTCTTTTACTACAATCTTTGTCTTTCCTCTGTTGCCAATGCCACACTTGCCATTTTTCTTTTGAATTGTTTTTACAGCATTATCAATAACACATACCCCCTTTCTGTAAAATCTTTCTAAGCAATTCAACGGCTTTTGTCATAGCCCACAGGAGTTCCACCTCTGCATAGTTCTTATGTAGCCGTACCCATTGCGTGCGACGCTCTTAATGCTCAAGCTGTGGCTGTACGGGAGTATCATTATCTGACAGTACAGGTCATGGCGATAAAAGAGGACAAATCTTTTACAAGAACACAAATAGGTTTTCGCTCGCTCTTGCAGGGGAAAGGTCGTGGCGTATTTGTTTCAACGGCTAGCTGTCTGTCAAACGTATTGAATAGCTTTATTCAGTTGTCAAAGAACGATTGAAAGAAAAAAATCGTCTTTCCTATATATCGCGTTGGAAAAGAGGAGAAACGTAACCAAAATCCAAAACTTTTTCCATTATTAGTACAAATGGAACGGTTCATTTTGGCAATCAACGGTTGATTTTCTCCTTTTTCACTACTATCTGTACAGCAAACGTCCATTTGCTAAGTTTAAATGGAAAAATTTTAACTTCTTTTCATGCACCATATAGGGATAGAAAATGTCATTTTGCTAAGTTGATGATGAAAAAAGAATATTTTCCTTTTCACACCCTAACTACCCAAACCATACCGTTACTGCCAACAATAGAATGAAATATTTTCTTTGCACCATATAGGGAACGGAAACCTTAAATTGTTAAGTTGAGAACAAAGTATTTTCATCTTTTCACATCAACACTCAACTGCTAATGCCTGTTTGAATACAAAATGATGATGTTTTTCCTCTTTTCACAGAAGACTGTCCACTAATCACGAATTTCCGTCATTTTTTCAAAACTTTTTTCTTCTTTCACTTCATATAGGGACAGCAAGCCCCGATTTAATGACCTATTTTCAAAAAAAGTTTAGATTTCCTTTTCTCGCACCATATCTGTACGCAAGTAGCCATTTTGTTGCAGATTTAATAAAAAATTTATTTTTCTTCTTTCACTTCACATAGGGAATGAAAACAGCTCTTTGCTGACTAAATCTGAAATTTTTCAATTACATTAAAAAATACCGTCATTCTCTTGTGGAACAGCGGTATCTATACGTTCTTCTATGGTTGATTTCTCTAATTGTAATAAATGTTTATGCTTGTCTTTTAGTTCTGCCTGCTCAATCATATCTTTCAGTATCGTTGTACGATTTTCTCTGTCTAATGCCTGTACCATTTTTATGGTTGGTGCGACTTGTCTTTGTAGCCAATGCAACGCTTTTTGTAAAGTGTAAGGCTCTGGCTTTGTGGTTAAGCGTATCGGCTCTCTGTTTTCCCCTACAAACCATGCCCAATCATCATTTGTTATCCATTGACTTTTTGGCTTGTCGTCCTCTCTGTCAACAAAGCGGACATAATGATTGATGATAGAAAAAGCGGTGCGTTCAGCGTCCCGATAGGTCAGTAAATCTACAACCGCATAATAGGCTCGTTCGTTCTTCATGCGTATTTCAAAACGGTTCTTAATCTCCGTATCTTCAATTTCTGTGCCATTCTTGACATACTGCTCATAATTTTTCTGATAAGCACACATATATAATTCGCTACTTGTTGAACCGAGATATAAGGTTTCTCCTGTATTCTTTGGTAAATCGCTACCGCATTTTTCTGTACCGCTGTAATCTTTCTGCATACGGAAGTAGGACATACATTCGCCAGCCTTGTATTTTTCCTTTAACTTTGGAATATCCAATATTCCTGCTTTATCATTGATAGCCAAATCAAGCCGTTTCATCACACCACCAGCCGTCATACAATCCAGCATGAAGTCATACCATGAGCGTTCCTGTGCCAGCAGATAACATTCCATTTGCCGACAGCCTTTGCCTTTCAGTTCCAATAAAACACCTAAATGCTCCTGCATGGAACACATGATATTGATGTCGCCAAGTACATATTTGCTTTCATATCCGTATTTTCCATAATCTTCATAAAGCATGTAATTAGATTTCAGTTGTAATACATCACGGATAATCGCCAATGCGTCCGTAGTAGGAAAGCGGACACGAAAGTAATCAATCAATAAGAATAGTGGTTCTTGCGGATTGAAACGCTCAATCTGTTTTTCTATGATTTCTCTTAATTCGTCATTCAATGGCTGTTTTCCTTTTTCAATGCGGTTGTAATATTCACGGCTGATACCACAGGCAACAGCAAGCCTTGTTTGTGTTACTCCGTATTCCTCACGCTTTTGTCTTAGTTCTTCAATAAAGTTTTTATCATTCATTCTTCAATTCCTCCAATCAAAAAAGGCAACTACCATAATTGATAATTGCCTGTCATTAAAAATCTGTATAGAAAAAGCAGTCAATCCTAAGACTAACTGCTTTGTGTGTATGGATATAAAATTGCTTCTAATCTTGAATAGGTATCCAAATTTCAATAACTGAATTATCACTATTCCAATGAAAACGATAATCGTATTTTTCAAAGTGTAGGATAATATCTTTTATAGGAATATACGATGTACTAGGAATAATTTCTTCATAAATCTTGCCATAAGTTTCATATATTTTATCCATAGCACCAATATGCTCCACAACCAAATATTTATAAGACGGTATTTCTTTATACAGAAAGCCCTCTGGGGTAATGGTTCTTTGGGGAATAGAACAGAAATAATAAAGTTTTCCATTTCTTCTTTCCATAAAAGCATATTTTACCCAATTTCCTGATTGTGAAAGATACGCTTTTTTCAAACTACTGTTAAACTTTCTCCAAAACTGTGTACTAATCTGAATATTCTTTTTTTGATAATTAGTCAGTTCTACTTCCTGCCCAATAACTGCAAATGCGTTTAATTCCTTTATAGAAAAATTTATCATTTTACCTTGTGAGCAGTGATAACGGTATAACTGTACGCATTTACCGTTATAATACAATTATCAATCGTTATATACCAGTTTTTTCCTTTTCTTGTGATTTCCGCATTAGAAAGGCTAATTTTTTCTTTGCACCATTCAATTACATTTTCTACATTCAAAGATAAGTTCTTTTTAATTCTAATAACGCCAAGTTCAGTTGTGTGAAGTCTTCCTAAGTTTTCCAGTAATTCATTTTCCATATTTTGATACCTCATTTTTCAGCAAATTTATTTGTATGTTTTATACCCCAATTATAACATTCTCATATCAGCACTACAATAAAAATAATTAAGCACCAATAATCTTATTGAACATCTCCAACCGTAAATCTTTCACACCATCAGTGATAAACACTGAGCTGACAGCAATTACGACAACTACCATAATTGCCTGCACTTAAATTTCTGCAAAAGAAAACGACAATCAATTTCTTATTTTTTGAAATCAACTGTCTTTCTCATATTTACTATTCAATTTTCATAGTGATATAGGTACAATTTATATCACTACTGTAAAAATGGGGTTTTGCCTTATAAATACAGCGTTTTCCGCTTGTTAGTGTATAGTGTTTCTTGTTTTTTGTGCCCCCCTTGTTAGATAACGGGCGCTTTGAACGGCTCGCAAGCTCGCCGAACCGCCGAAGCGAACCGCCCCCTTGCAAGCATGGCGGAAAAATCTTAAGGATTTTCCCGCCAACGTGGTCGGATCGCTCCGTCGGTTTAACAGCTTTTCTGTTTCTCTCTAGTTATCTACGCATATAAATCAAATCGGTTATTCCGTTATAAGTCTGTGTTTTACAAAGCCTTAACTTTATTTCCCTGTCTATGTTGCCCAAAAGACGAACCCCATTTCCTAACAGAGTAGGAATAACAGAAATGTAATATTTATCAATCATATTTTTGCTTACCAACTGCTGAACAAGATTTGCTCCGCCACAAATCCAAATATCCTTTCCTGCTTCTTGTTTTAGCCGTTCCAATAATAAAACAGGATTTTCACTTGTAAAATGAATTTGTTGGGAAGAATTGCACTCTTTATGTGTTAATACATAAGTTGTAAATTTATTATATACCCATTCTTGCGGAGAAAGTTCAGTAACAACCTGATGAGAAGTATTCCACCCCATTAAGACAGTATCTATATCTTTGGTAAATTCTGTATAAGTGTCGATGTTTTCATTGTCATTTCCATGACCATTTAGCCAAGCTACTCCACCATTACCGTCCGCAATATATCCGTCAAGGCTCATGGCAATAAATAAAACTACTTTTCTCATTTTTTCTCTTTTATAAATACAAACAGGAATTTATTTCTCTTTTTTACTCATAAGGGAACAACTGATTGCTACAAATAAACCCATTAAAATCCATGGAAATGCTGCTCTTATAAAATCACTAACCATACTTTATTCCTCCTTAAATTCCAATTTCCTTAGTTCTACAAACTGAAATTTTTGCCTATGAATGTATCTTGTTCTTTATACGCAAACAGGCTTCTGTGTGCATAATCCAATGTCTTGAAAACGGCATTTGAATTAGTCCACAAATATCTTTATTACACCAATAATCAATCAGCCAAATTGCTTTTTCATTGTCGTTTACTACATTCAACGATTCTAAGTATCCTTTTCTTTCTTTCGGTATTTTTCTTTTCAATTCATCATAAGATAACCGTTCAAGCATTTTCTCAGTGCTTTCCCATACTTCGAAAATATATAAATATAATTCTTCCAGATTAAGCTGTTTTGAAAAGTCTGCAATCTGCTGTTTCATGAGTTCATTTCCTGTTGTAATGATAGGTGAATTGATACGCTCTTGATAATTGCCTGCAAAAAATACTTGTTCATCTTCATTTATCACTGTATGCACAACTATATCTTCAATGCGGAAAATATGCCAAATAGAATAAGCAATCGTCTTACTATGATAACCATCAGCGTTTATGAAGGGGATTGAGTTAAAATCTTCTCTGCATAATTCTTCTTTGAAAGATACTAAGGTTTGTATTAACTGACTTCGTAAAGTAAGTAAAGTATCAATACCCCTCTTATAAGTATCTTTCTTTTTTATTTGTGCCTGCATTGTTTTATTAAGTTCAGACCATTCCTTATTCATATTCAATCCTCTCTCAAATTCTGATTTTATCGCCCCATACAAACTGGAATTTGTCTTACAACAATTTATATATGCATAAAAAGCAATATATTTATGAAAACACCCTAAATCCAAAATTTACTCAATTCATTTTTTCCTTACATAAAATGTTCTCGTATATTTCACTTCCTCACCAAGTGTTTCCCCTATCAAAACTTCAAAATCATTGATATCAAATTCTGGAAAGAATGTATCTCCATCTTCAATATTTAAATCTACTTCTGTGATATACATTTTATCTACTATTTGCAAAGCTTCCTTAAATAGTCCATATCCACCAGATATGTATACATCTCGTCCTTTAGCCAATAATAATGCATCTTCTAATGATTTAACTGAAACTAAATTATCTCCTTGATACTCTGTTGTGGTGGAAACAACAATATTCATTCTATTAGGCAACGGATGACCGATTTCTTCATAAGACTTTCGCCCCATAATAACCACATTACCCGTTGTTAACTCTCTAAATTGCTTTTGTTCTCCCTTTATTTTCCATGGTATATTACCATTCTTGCCTATAACATTATTCTTTGACCTCGCAACAATCAAACCTATCATCTATTTCATCCTCCATAATATGATGTCGTACCTGTGATTCCATCAAGTGCACCACATCTTAACAAACTCAAAATTATCTCGAACTAACCAGCTCGACAAATTCCTTTTTTGTCTTCATCTGCATTATATCATATTGTTATAAGCATTGCCATTTCTTTTCTGCTTTTGAAAAGTTACTTATCAGCCTATGTTTTGTAAAGGGTGATATTCAGCATTTCTCACGCAACAAGCCCTTGACAAACCATAGACTAATAAGTTTTAAGGTAATCAAGCAGAAATGAAATAGTCTGCTGTTTCACGGCAACAAAAAAGAGATACCAACACACTTATGTAGTATCTCTTAGTCTAGTAGCAATATTCTTTTGTTTGCAAGCAGGTAAACATGGGCTGTTTCTTAATATCTTTTTGTTTGGGAAACACCTCTTTCCCATTTAGAAATTGTACGATCACTAATTCCTAAATAGCTTGCAAGCTTAGCTTGTGTAAGCTTTTTATCTTTTCTTCTTTGAGCAATAAAATTCCCTATTTTTTCTTGATTCATAACTTTCACCTCACTTGCATTTTATGTATATTCATACAAAATGTAAACAAACGCACCGTAGAGATAAGAAAAGCAGCCTTAATTTGCTGCTTGATGATGATAAACTTTTGGGCGTACATGAATGAAATAAACAAGTGCTAGTGCTAACACAGTAACAAACCAACTAATTGGATAAATGATTAATAAATGATCGTATGAGGCAATTGATGGATAAATTGTATATAAGTAAGCAAGTCTTACTCCACAAATTCCCGCAACACAAATACCTGCTGGAACACTTGAATAACCAACACCTCTCATTACACTTGAGAAAACTTCAATTGACATGTTAAGGAATTGGAATGGTAAAATGATTTTCAATCTTGTATAAGCTAAACTAGCTACTGAAACATCTGATGTAAAGAAACTAATAAAGAAATGATCAAAAATTACAAATATCATACAAGCAACCATTGTTGTTGCTCCCCCTAATAAGAAAGATTGAAGTGTAATCTTTTTACAACGGTCATATTTTTTAGCACTATAATTTTGTCCAATAAATGTAACCGCAGCTTGAGCAAATGAACTTAATATATAATAAGCAAAATATTCATAGTTTAAAGCTGCTGAACTTGCTGCAATCGCATCAGATCCTAAAGCATTTAATGAAGATTGAATACATACATTAGAAATAGAAAAGACCATGCCTTGTAACCCTGCAGGTACTCCAATTTTAGCAATTCTTTTTAAGATTCGATCATTGATTTTTAATTGTTTTAAATCAATTCTTAAAGCATCTGTTTCATGCATTAGCCAATAAAGTAACATCATAGAACTAAAGATATTAGAAACAACAGTTCCAATAGCTACCCCTTCTACTGACATATGTAAAACAACAACAAAGAATAAATTTAAAATAACGTTAATGACTCCACCAATAAATAATGCAATAAGTGGTCTTTGAGTATCTCCTTTACTTCTTAAAACAGCTGCAGCAAAGTTATAGAGCATGACAAAAGGAACCCCAATAAAATAAATTTTTAAATATACTTCTGCAAGATTAATAATATCATCTGGTGTTGACATCAACTCTAAAATAGGTCTTGCGAAAAAGAATCCTACAAACAATAAAACAATTCCAATAATCACCGACATTAAAATTGAAGTATGTGCTGCAAGTGATGTTCTCTTTTCATCATTTTGTCCTATAAATGATGCAATAACAACATTAGCACCTATTGATAACCCTACAAATGAGTTAACAAGTAAATTAATGATTGGCCCATTTGCTCCAACGGCAGCTAATGCCCCACTTCCTGCAAAACTTCCGACAACAGCAACATCTGCTGCATTAAATAATTGTTGTAAAATACTACTTGCTGCTAATGGTAAAGCAAAAAGTATGAGCTTGTTCCAAATAGAACCATTTAACATATCAAATGTTTTCTTTTTCTTCATATTATCCCTCCTGTTTACTATTCTATTTCTTTTAATTCAAGACGTACAATAATAATTGTGTAATCTACTATAACTTAAATGTATAGTGATATTTTATCTTCTTTATTTTTATTATTCCAATACTTTTATTGTAGATAATATTATGCTTATAAAGCATATTTTAGCAAAGAAAAAAGAAATGAAATCATTTCTTTGTCATACGATATTGCTTTTCTAAAGTAAGCCAACGTGATGCTTCTACATGAAAAAAAGCTTCTAATTTTTTAGCAATTTCTTCATTAAGTTCACATTCACCTAAAATAAGTTGTGTCACTTCATCTAGATTCATATCCATCTTTTGTGCAAAATCGTTATAAGAGATATTTAAAGTTGTAAGTATATCTCGAATATAATATCCCGGTGCATAAGCAACCGCATTTGTACTTTTGTCCATCTTTTTCACCCAATATGTATTATATTCTTTCTGTTATTTTGTTGCAATAAATTATTTCCAAGGAAATAATTTAGAAAAGAGTCAGAAAAAATCTAACTCTTAAATAATTTGGAAAATATAGAATTTTAAATAAGATGTTTCTTCCATTGTCCATAAAATAGGATGATCTGCATTTTGTTGAGTAACAGAAACTTGTTTTAAAACAACGCCTGCTTCACTTGCAGCTTCTCTTAACATTTTTTCAAAATTAGCTGTTTCCATAAAACGTGAACAACTACATGTAATAAGATATCCTCCATTTTTTAAAACTTTCATTGCTTGTTTATTGATTCTTTTATAACCATTATAAGCTTTTTGAACAGTTCTTCTTGATTTCGTAAATGCTGGTGGATCTAAAACAATTATATCAAATTCATTTTCTTTTAATTCATCTAAATAATCAAAGACATCTGCTTGTACAAAATCAATTTTTTCTTCTAAGTGATTAAGTTTAGCATTTTGATAGCCTTGATCTAATGCTGTTTTAGAAACATCAACAGAAACAACATGACTAGCATTTCCCATAGCAGCATTTAATGCAAAACCGCCTGTATGACTGAAACAATCAACAACACGTTTTCCATGAGCAATTTTTCTAAGTAAATAACGATTTGATTTTTGATCTAAAAAATATCCTGTTTTTTGTCCATTTTCAACATCTACATGTAATAATAAACCATTTTCATTAATAATTGTTTGTGTAGGTAAATCTTTATTTTTATAATAGCCTTTATATTGTTCTAAACCTTCTTTAGTTCTAATTTGGATATCATTTCTTTCATAAATACCTTTAACATCTTCTCCATCTGCTTTTAAGACATCTAAAACAATTTCATAAATCATATCTTTAATTTGTTCTAAACCATAAGAACTGATTTGACTTACTAAAATATCATTATAACGATCTATCACAAGTCCAGGTAATAAATCAGCTTCTCCAAAAATTAAACGACAATTAGATAAATTATCTCCTTCAACAGTTTTTCTAAAATCATAGGCTTGTTGTATTCTATTTTGAAAAAATTGACGATCAATTATTTCATTTTGATTTTTTGATAAAATACGCACTATAATATGACTTTCTAAAGAAATAAAACCTGTTCCTAAATATCTTCCATCGCGTGTAACAATATCAACAAGTTCTCCATTTTTGATATTTGGATCACATTGCTCTAAATTATTTTTATACATCCACATTTGACCTTTATCAAGCCAAGTAACACCTTCATTTGAAATAACAATTTCTGGATAATTTCTTTCCATTCTACTTACTCCTTTTATTTAATATTTATACCACCAAAAATACAACGTGCATTAAGATAAATAACTTTTGTATTTTCAATTTTATTTTCTCTTTTATGAAGATCAACACCACCTAAAAAATTAGATGATTGTATTTGAATATTCACATCATCAGGTAAATATAAATCAACACCACCAAATAAAGTTGAAATTGTAATTGTTGTTTCTTCATTTAAATAGGCTTTTGATAAATCTAATATTAATCCATTAAAAGTGACATCATAATTTCCACCTGTATATAATTTACCATCATAAATATTTTGATGTGGTTTCTTTTTGGTAAAAGTATCTTTAAAAATCATTTTTAATCCTATTAATACAAAGATAACAGGAACTACTAATTTCCATGCAAATTGGAAACTTATTATACCTTGACAATAGAGTAAAAGATAGATCCCTACAATAAGACCTATGATATTTCCTGTTTTATCTTGATCTTTAAATAAGCCAAGAAAACAAGGAATAATAATAAATAATGTCCACCATCCATAAGAACAGAGGAAAGGCACAACCGCTGATTGTAGGTGGTTACAGCAATTTCCTATTCTTAAACCGTGAGGGCTTGCCTAAAGTTGCAGGAAACTATGAGGGCATGGTGCGAGGACTAATTAAGAAGTATAACAAGTATCACACGGACAAGTTACCGAACATCACACCACATTCATTCCGACATACTTACTGTACGAATATGGCAAATAAAGGAATGAACCCAAACACTCTGCAATATCTCATGGGACACGCCAACATAACCATGACACTTGGTTATTACGCACACGGTACATTTCAATCTGCAAAAGCGGAACTGGAAAGACTGGCTTGCTAATATCGGAGCTTATATTTACTACTCATTTACTACTTTTGGTTGCATTTTCATGCTGGTAAATGCCAGCTTATGCAAGGTATCTTCCAAAAAGAAAATACCGATAAAGCCCTAAAATACGGGATATATCGGCATTTACCAACTTATGAAAAGATAATCAGAAATTTAGTAAGTTTTTATCTCTAAAAAATTTTTGCTTCAATCATTATGATCTATTGCCTCAATTTCGTAAATGTCTGATAAATTTATAATTTGTTTATTTTGAAGAGTGATTATTTTATTATTCATATCTAGTTTTTTTATGCTTTGTATCATTGTTTGATAACTTCCACCTGCTTTTCTAGCATCTTTTTTAAAATAAGTAATCTTTACTTTTTCTTTTGTTTCTATAAAATAGTTTAATTTTTGATTTAAAATTTGTTGTTTATTTTCATCGATTTCTCTTTTTTCTTCAGTTATTCTTTGTGTTTCATGAATAAGTTGTTTATGTCCTGTAAGTGCAGCAAAAGGAGCAAACTGTGCTGCACGATCTTTTTGAGACATATGTTTATACTTTTTAGATTTTTTATAAGGAAGATTTATGATATCACCATAATCATGAATATTTTTTATTGTGGCCATTACGCTTTATGTCCCCCTATAATTTCATTTCTTTCTCTTGTTGTTGCTCCTTCTTCTAAATTCATTCCTTTAAGAATTGCATTTTTACCATATTTTTGTTTGATTTTAAGAGTTGCTTTTTGTAAATTTTTTTCTTTTTCTAAAGCTTCTTTTTCATCTTTTTGATTTATATTTTGATGGTTTGTAAATAAATTCAATTGTCGATGATAAATCATATCTTTTACTTTATCTTCATATAAAACATTGGATGCTGAAATATTGATTCTTTTAACCATTAAATTCCTATTTACTATTTCATCAAATTTCTTTATTACTTCTTTAATTATCAATTTTGATGATGAAGTGTAACGCTCTAAATTGATTGTTCCACGTGCATGTTTAGGAATCTTTCGATTATAACGATCGATCATCATTTCTCCATGATATTCATTATCTTTATCATAACCAATCGTTAAAACAATTTGATTGGTTACTAATCCTTTTTCTACTAAATCAAGTGCTAACAAATCTAACATTTCTTTAACAATCAATTTTGTTTTTTCAAAATTATAAGGACGACTTAATACCTGACCTGTTCCAATACTATTTCTTTCGGGTTTATAATTTTTAATATCTTTCATTGTACATGATTCATAACCCCATGCATGGTCAATAAGTAACTCAGCATTAACACCAAATAAATCATAAAGAAGTTTTTCATTATAATATTCATTCTCTGTACCTTGTGAACATTTTGCGATATCTCCCATTGTATAAAGTCCTTCTTTTTCTAATTTTTTAGCATATCCTTTCCCTACTCGCCAAAAATCAGTGATTGGACGATGATTCCATAAATACTTTCGATATCTTTCTTCATTAAGTAAGGCAATACGTTGCCCATTATCATCTTTGTTTATATGCTTAGCAACTATATCCATTGCGACTTTACATAAATATAAATTCGTACCAATTCCTGCTGTCGCTATAAGGCCAGTTGTTTCATAAATATCACTTAAAATTTGGGAAGCTAACTCTTTAGGTGTTTTTTGATAAATGTGAGTATAATGTGTTATATCCATAAAAACTTCATCAATTGAATAAACATGAATGTCTTCATGAGAAACATATTTAAGATAAATTTTATATATTTCTTGGCTCCACTTCATATAATGGGACATTCTTGGAGTTGCTATTTCATAAGCTATTTTTAAATGTTTATTTTTTTGGAGTTTACTTTCTAAGCATGATTCACCATTAAAATAATGACTTTCTTTTAGCCTTTTATTATTTTCTCTGTTAATGGTTTGGATTACTTCAAATAATCTTGCTCTACCTGAAATACCATATTTCTTTAAAGAAGGAGAAACAGCTAGACAAATTGTTTTTTCTGTCCTGCTAGCATCAGCAACAACAAGATTTGTATCTAAAGGATCATAACCTTTTTCAATACATTCGACAGAAGCATAAAATGATTTAAGATCTATCGCTAAAAAAATGCCCATTTTACATCTCCTTTCTTTCATAAAAATATAGTAAAATATCTTATCTAAATATATAACAAAAATTCAAAAAAAGTAATAAGTTATTTTATAAATAATATTTAACTGATTATTTATGGTGTATACACTTTTTTATTTATTTTTTTAAACTTTTCTATATAATAAAGACCTAGGAGGAATTTATGAAAGAATATAAAACACTTTTATTTGATATAGATGGTACTTTACTTGATTTTAAAAAAGCTGAAGACTATGCTATGCATAAAACATTTAGTGATCATCATTTAGAATTAACATCAGAAATAGTTGAAATTTATGAAGAAATAAATTCAAAATTATGGAAAGATTTTGAATTAGGATTAATTGATAAAAAAACAGTAGTTTATACGCGCTTTGTTAAATTATTTAATAAACTTGGAATTAATGAAGATGGTGTTGCATTTGAAGATGAATATCAATGGAATTTAGGGCATGGTGCCTATTTGATTAAACATACCATTGAAATATTAGAATATCTTTCTAAAAAATATGATCTTTATGTTGTGACAAATGGTGTGGCTAGCACGCAATATAATCGTTTAAAGTTATTAGATTTAAATAAATATTTTAAAGATATTTTTATCTCTGAAGAAATTGGATATCAAAAACCTAAAATTGAATTTTTTGATTACTGTTTTAGACATATTGAACACTTTGATAAAGATAAAGCACTTATTATCGGTGATTCTCTTACAAGTGATATGCAAGGCGGTATAAATGCACAAATTGATACATGTTGGTATAATCCACAACATGATAAAACATCCATAAAAATTGATTATATTATCCATGATTTAAAAGAATTAGAAAATATGTTATAAGGGTTCTCATACAGGAGAACTTTTTTTGATGAATAAAAAAACATAAAAAAAAAGAAGGAACTGGCAACGAGCTATTTTCGCACAATGTACTATCTTCGCCGCGATGATGCTTAACTTCTGTGTTCGGAATGGGTACAGGTGTGTCCATCATGCTATCATTACCAGATTCTTCTTGTCAAGTGTCTTCAGGACACTCAAAACCAGACAGTAGTTTTTCTTCTTTCAAGCTCGCTTGCCTTTTCGGTCAAGCCCTCGACCTATTAGTATCAGTCCGCTTAACATGTCACCATGCTTACACTCCTGACCTATCTACCTTATCGTCTTTAAGGGGTCTTACTTGCTTGCGCAATGGGAAATCTCATCTTGAAGTGGGTTTCACACTTAGATGCCTTCAGCGTTTATCCCTTCCGCATTTAGCTACCCAGCTATGCCACTGGCGTGACAACTGGTCCACCATTGATGCGTCCATCCCGGTCCTCTCGTACTGAGGACAGCTCTTCTCAAATTTCCTGCGCCCACGACAGATAGGGACCGAACTGTCTCACGACGTTCTGAACCCAGCTCGCGTACCGCTTTAATGGGCGAACAGCCCAACCCTTGGAACCGACTTCAGCTCCAGGATGCGATGAGCCGACATCGAGGTGCCAAACCTCCCCGTCGATGTGAACTCTTGGGGGAGATCAGCCTGTTATCCCCAGGGTAGCTTTTATCCGTTGAGCGACGGCCTTTCCATTCAGCACCGCCGGATCACTAAGCCCGACTTTCGTCCCTGCTCGACTTGTAGGTCTCGCAGTCAAACACCCTTTTGCCTTTGCACTCTGCGCTTGGTTTCCATCCAAGCTGAGGGTATCTTTGGGCGCCTCCGTTACTCTTTGGGAGGCGACCGCCCCAGTCAAACTGCCCGACTGACACTGTCCCGTCAACGGCTCTACGTCGTCCGGTTAGAAATCCAATACAACAGGGGTAGTATCCCAACAGCGGCTCCTTGAATACTGGCGTATCCATCTCTTTGCCTCCTACCTATCCTGTACATGCTGCATCAAATCCCAATATCAACCTGCAGTGAAGCTCCATGGGGTCTTTCCGTCTAGTCGCGGGTAACCTGCATCTTCACAGGTACTAAGACTTCACCGAGTCTACAGCTGAGACAGCGCCCAAATCGTTACGCCTTTCGTGCGGGTCAGAACTTACCTGACAAGGAATTTCGCTACCTTAGGACCGTTATAGTTACGGCCGCCGTTTACTGGGGCTTCAGTTCAGGGCTTCACTTGCGTTAACCCCTCCCCTTAACCTTCCAGCACCGGGCAGGCGTCACCCCCTATACTTCGCCTTGCGGCTTAGCAGAGAGCTGTGTTTTTGGTAAACAGTCGCTTGGGCCGTTTCACTGCGGCTCATATCTCTATGAGCACTCCTTCTCCCTAAGTTACGGAGTCATTTTGCAGAGTTCCTTAGCTATAGTTCTCTCGCTCACCTTAGGATTCTCTCCTCACCCATGTGTGTCCATTTTCGGTACGGGCCATATATACTTAACGTTAGAAACTTTTCTTGGAAGTTCCTCCACTGCCTTCCGTACTCGCCGTAGCTTTCCGTACGCTTCACGCCTTCTCGTTTCGGATGGTGGATTTGCCTGCCATCCCGATATCTCGCTTGCACCAGCTCTTCCAGCCGCTGGCTGCAGCTTCCTCTCTCCGTCATTCCTTCACATATATACGGGTACAGGAATCTCTACCTGTTGTCCATCGACTACGCCTTTCGGCCTCGCCTTAGGTCCCGACTTACCCAGAGCGGACGAACCTTCCTCTGGAAACCTTGGGTTTTCGGTGCGTGGGATTCTCACCCACGTTCCGCTACTCACACCGGCATTCTCTCTTCCATGATCTCCACACGTCCTTTCGGTCGTACTTCTCCGTTCATGGAACGCTCCCCTACCATCCCTTGGGATCCATAGCTTCGGTAGTATGCTTAGCCCCGGTAAATTATCGGCGCAGAGTCATTCGACTAGTGAGCTGTTACGCACTCTTTAAAGGATGGCTGCTTCTGAGCCAACCTCCTAGTTGTCTGTACATCTCCACATCCTTTTCCACTTAGCATACATTTTGGGACCTTAGCTGATGGTCTGGGCTGTTTCCCTCTTGACAACGGACCTTATCACCCGCTGTCTGACTGCCGAGCATGTTGGCGTGACATTCGCAGTTTGATTATGCTCAGTACCCCGAGATGGGGCCATCACATATTCAGTGCTCTACCTTCACGCAACTCTTCTCTCGACGCTAGCCCTAAAGCTATTTCGGGGAGAACCAGCTATCTCCGGGTTCGATTGGAATTTCACCCCTAGCCACAACTCATCCGCCAACGTTTCAACGGGGGTCGGTTCGGTCCTCCATCGGGTTTTACCCCAACTTCAACCTGGTCATGGCTAGATCACCCGGTTTCGGGTCTACTGCATGCAACTCGCGCCCTCTTAAGACTCGCTTTCGCTTCGGCTCCGCATATCCTGCTTAACCTCGCTCCATACAGTAACTCGCCGGTTCATTCTACAAAAGGCACGCCATCACCCTTTAACGGGCTCTGACTTCTTGTAGGCATATGGTTTCAGGTTCTCTTTCACTCCCCTCCCGGGGTTCTTTTCACCTTTCCCTCACGGTACTGGTTCACTATCGGTCACTCTCTCGTATTTAGCCTTGCCGGATGGTCCCGGCTGATTCAGACAGGATTTCTCGTGTCCCGCCCTACTCAGGTGTCATCTCTCTCCAGTCTCTCATTTCGAGTACGGGGCTCTCACCCTCTCTCGCTCACCTTCCCATGTGATTCCTCTATGATCCTCTGTCAGATTCCTCGATGATCCTACTACCCCGATCCTAAAATCGGTTTGGGCTCTTTCCCTTTCGCTCGCCGCTACTCAGAAAATCATTCTTATTTTCTCTTCCTGCAGGTACTTAGATGTTTCAGTTCCCTGCGTCTCGCCTCATCATGTCTATGTATTCGACATGTGATACACGGATATGACTCCGTGTGGGTTCCCCCATTCGGATATCGACGGCTCTTCACGTGCTTACCGCTCACCGTCGCATTTCGCTGTTTGCTGCGTCCTTCTTCGCCGGAGTGTGCCTAGGCATTCCCCATACGCCCTTTCTTGCTTTACCTTCTAGGTTTGCTTGCTTGAACTTTTTTTCGTTTACACTTGCTGTAAAATCTTAGTTACTTTCGACTTTTCGTACTAGACCTTATTTTTTCTTTAATGTCTAATCTCTTCTTTATCGTTTTCGCAATTTTTTTTACTACTATCCAGTTTTCAATGTCCTCTTGAATGTCATGGACATTCAAAACCAAACAAGAAAGCACAACTTTCTCTCCCTAGAAAGGAGGTGATCCATCCCCACGTTCCCGTAGGGATACCTTGTTACGACTTCACCCCAATCATCAGTCCCACCTTAGACAGCTCCTTCCTTGCGGTTAGGCCACCGGCTTCGGGTGTTACCGACTCTCATGGTGTGACGGGCGGTGTGTACAAGGCCCGAGAACGTATTCACCGCGACATGCTGATTCGCGATTACTAGCGATTCCATCTTCGTGCAGTCGAGTTGCAGACTGCAGTCCGAACTGAGAACAGTTTTATGGGTTTCGCTCCACCTCGCGGCTTCGCTTCCCTCTGCTCTGTCCATTGTAGCACGTGTGTAGCCCAGGTCATAAGGGGCATGATGATTTGACGTCATCCCCGCCTTCCTCCGGCTTGTCACCGGCAGTCTCGCCAGAGTCCCCAACTTAATGCTGGCAACTGGCAACAGGGGTTGCGCTCGTTGCGGGACTTAACCCAACATCTCACGACACGAGCTGACGACAACCATGCACCACCTGTCTTCTCTATAGCTATCTCTCCATCTCTGGAGCCTTTAGATCGATGTCAAGACCTGGTAAGGTTCTTCGCGTTGCTTCGAATTAAACCACATGCTCCACCGCTTGTGCGGGCCCCCGTCAATTCCTTTGAGTTTCATTCTTGCGAACGTACTACTCAGGCGGAGTACTTATTGCGTTAACTGCAGCACTGAGATTTGACTCCCAACACTTAGTACTCATCGTTTACGGCGTGGACTACTAGGGTATCTAATCCTATTTGCTCCCCACGCTTTCGGGACTGAGCGTCAGTTATGCGCCAGATCGTCGCCTTCGCCACTGGTGTTCCTCCATATATCTACGCATTTCACCGCTACACATGGAATTCCACGATCCTCTCACACACTCTAGCTCTACGGTTTCCATGGCTTACCGAAGTTAAGCTTCGATCTTTCACCACAGACCCTTAGTGCCGCCTGCTCCCTCTTTACGCCCAATAATTCCGGATAACGCTCGCCACCTACGTATTACCGCGGCTGCTGGCACGTAGTTAGCCGTGGCTTTCTTATAGAGTACCGTCACTTGGATATCATTCCCTATATCCACCGTTCTTCCTCTATGACAGAAGTTTACATAACGAATTACTTCTTCCTTCACGCGGCGTTGCTCGGTCAGGGTTTCCCCCATTGCCGAAAATTCCCTACTGCTGCCTCCCGTAGGAGTCTGGGCCGTGTCTCAGTCCCAGTGTGGCCGGTCACCCTCTCAGGTCGGCTACGCATCGTCGCCTTGGTAGGCCGTTACCCTACCAACCAGCTAATGCGCCATAAGTCCATCATCTACCAGTCCCGTAGCACTTTTCATATAGAGTTCATGCGATCTCTACACCTATGCGGTCTTAGCTGACGTTTCCATCAGTTATCCCCCTGTAGATGCCAGGTTACTTATGTATTACTCACCCGTTCGCCACTCTTCACCGAAGTGAAGCGTTCGACTTGCATGTATTAGGCACGCCGCCAGCGTTCATCCTGAGCCAGGATCAAACTCTCCATTGTCTTATTTCTTTCAGACAACTTTGGTCTGTTTAGCTCTTTTTTATTTCTTTAACTTAATTGACGTTGTGTTTTATTCTTTCCTGTTCAGTTTTCAATGTCCTCTCACTTGACTCTCTCGTCGAGTGCCCATTTATATTACCATCCCCTCTCCCTTTTGTAAAGCTTTTTCTTGTTCTTTTTTTATTTTTTCTCTTTTTACCTCTTTTTCTGCCTTTATATCAACGTTTTTCCCATTGATCTTTTTTGATATTTTTTTATGATTTGGTGTTTACAAACTATTTTGAGTATCAAAAATAGCAAATTTTATATACCCTTTATTTGTTTTTTTAATAAAAATGCAAAAGAGTCAATTTAAAATTCGACTCTTTTATAGCATACTTTTATTATAATCTTCCTATTAAATAATCATTAAGATTTATACCTTGTTTCATTGCATAAAGAATATTATAGGGATCTTCAATATGTTTTACTTTCTTTTCTACAATTATCGCAATATATCTTGCATCATCATTTAAAATCATTGGCCAATAAAAATAAAATGTTTGTCCATTTTTAAATGTGAATTTAAAATCAGAAACATAAGCTTCATAAGCTAATGGACTTCCTATGCTCATATATTTTTTCTTAGCTACAACTTCAAGTTTTTCAATATCTTCATATAAACATTTATGCATAAATTGATGTTTTTTATTAAAAACAACTGCAAAGAAATATTTAAAATTGCTCATTGGTCCATCAAATTGATAATAGTAAATACCATCACTTAAAAACTCTACAGATTGGTTAAGCGTATTATCTAACATCATTGCTGATGTTTGTTTGAAAGAAAATGCTATCATTAACATAAATGTAACTATAAAAAATACAATACCTACTAAAACTCTCATATTTCCTAAATCATAAGGCATTCTAGCAAATGACACAGCAACTACAAGTGCTCCTATAAAAGTAATAATTAATTGTCTTCTTGCAAGTTCTGGTGTAAGTTTTCTTCCTAATGAAACTGTTGAAGTCGTTTTTTGAAAACCTAATCCCATTTTATTATTATTATTTTTAATTTCACTTAATTCTTCTATTAAAGGTAGATCTTTATCATAATAATCATCTATTGTATCTTTAATTTCATTCATACTTTCTATTTGTTTTTGCATGTTCACTTGATTGATTTTTAAACAATGCCTAAAATCTAATTCACCGTCTAAGATAGCTTTAATATCATCAACAGATATTTGAAGATTTCTTAAAAATTTAATAATTTTCAACTTTTGAACTGTTTCATCGTCATAATCACGATAACCATTTTCTTCTCTTTTAGGTTGAATAAGCCCCTCCTTTTCATAATATCGAATTGTGTACTTTGAAAGACCAATTTCTTTTTCTAATTCATTTGTTTTCATATTGCCTTTCCTCCTTTCGACATCATTGAACACTATGGAGTGGCTCCACAGTCAATACTTATTACAAAATAATTTAATAAAACTATAAAAATACTCTTGATTATGCAAACCTTATAATCGTTCAAACATTCATTGATCAAACATCATTTTTGCTTCTTTCATATTTTTAACAAAATACTTTTTATATAATTATACATTAGAAATGTAAGTAAAGCCATCTTCTAGTTGGTCATTAAGTAATAAAAAAGCTTCAAAGAGTGGTAACAAAGCAATAGCTAGTGTTACAGGACATGCACCAGGTGTAACCGTTACAAGAACTGTCACACTTACATGCAGTGCAACTGGAAAATTATCATAACAACAAAAAAACCAATTCATAGATTAGCTCGAATTGGTTTTTATTTTACACTATCTTAAATTTTAATAATTTCATTTACCAATCATTAAATGTTATTCATCATTTACCTGTTTGTTTAAGTTCTTCATTAGCGTTCTATTTAATTTTATATTTCACAATTAATTTACTATATAATTATTTTAAGCATCAAAATCTATGATTTTTTGGTGTTTTTTTGGTGAAAATTTTGCATTTTTTTCGAATTTTTTTGGTATAGCCCATTTTTAGGGCATTTTTGAGCATTATTTTATTCATAAAAAATAAAAACCCGCAAATCAAAAAAACGTTGATTTCATGCGGGTTTTGGCGTAAAAAAAAGGGCTTCTTCTATCTTGAAACCCTTTTTTTATTTAGCATATTTTTCGCTAGATTAAGCTAATTATTATTTTATCTGCTTATATATTCAATAATGTTTATTTATCAACACTTTACTTCATTTGTATTTTATACCATTTTTAACTATTTATTAATAATATAAATTTATTTGGTATTTTTTTGGTATGAAATATGATAAATATAATTCAGCGAAATTATTGTTTTATAACAATAGCATATCACAAATTATTTTTATAATATTTATAAATGCATTTGTGTTGTAACTTTAACGATTTCTTTATAATAATCATCTTGTGATTTTGTATGACGATCTATCGATAAGTCTAAATGTCCATCTTTCATGTAATAAACTTTCTTTGAATAAGAAGCAACAAAGCTATCATGAGTTACCATGATAATCGTTGTATGTTTTTCTTCATTGATTTTAACAAGATATTCCATCAGTTCTCTGGCATTTAAACTGTCCAGATTTCCTGTTGGTTCATCAGCAAAGATGATTTTTGGCTCATTGATCAATGCTCTAGCAATCGCAGCTCTTTGTTGTTGTCCACCTGAACATTGGGATGGATATTTATCAATGATTTCTTCAATGTTTAACATTTTTGTAAGTTCATTTAATTTTTCTTGTTGTGTTATTTGATCTACTTTATTAAGTCTTAATGAAAATAAAATATTATTTTTGATTGTTAATGATTCAATAAGATTATAATTTTGAAAAATAAAACCAATTTCTTCTTTTCTTAAATTTGCTTTTTCTTTTTCTGATAAAAGAAGTAAATCTTTTTGATTAAGAAAAATTTGTCCATGAGTGGCTTCATCAATCGTTGACAAGATATTAACCAATGTTGTTTTCCCTGAACCAGAGGCTCCCATAATACAAATAAAATCACCTTTTTCTACTTCAAAATCTAATCCATTTAAAGCGACCTTAGGATGAACACCATAAGGATTATAAACTTTCTTTAAATTTCTAATTTCCATGTAACTCATAATTTTGACCTCTTTTCTTTAAATAAACAATCAATTCAGCCATTCCATAAGGAACAACAAACTCAAGTAAAACAATACCAACAAGTCCTAAATTAATCGATGCACGAATTAAAAAAGTACACGCAATACTTAAAATATAAATACCTGCAAAGATCCATAAAACGACATAAAATCCATTTCCTTCTTTATAAGATATTTTCTTAACATCTTGATTTGTAAGTCCCATCTTACATAAGTTTTTAAAATGTTCTTTCTTTTCTAAAGCATCGATATCAAAACGACTGACAACACTTAAACATAAAACAAAATTAATTAAGACAGCGCCAATGTGTAGAGCAATATGCAACATCTTCATATGAAGTGATGAAAAAATAAATGTTGGTATTAAAATGACGGCTAACATAATAAAGACAATGAGTAATTTACTTTGTTGCATAAATAAAGCTAAATCACCTAAAACAATCGTATCTTCTCCTTTTAGATTCAACGAATCAACCATTTCATTTAAAGTATGAGGAATGAAATAATAAAACAAACCATAAGCACTAATAGCCCCAATACAAGAAGCAATCGCAAATCCTGCATCTAATTCTTCTCCTACATACATCGCATAAAGTCCTAAGAAATAACCTAAAATATAGATATAATCAGGTATGATAAAGACACGATGATCTTCTTTTTGTGTTGTAATATATTTATCTTTAATAAGTGATGATAAAGAATTATTGTTGATATAGTTCACTTGCATTCCAATTAAAACAATTAAAATACAAACAACTAAAATTCCTATCATTGAAAATAATCTTGTATTAAAATAGAAAACACTTTGATGAATATGACAATAACGATAAACAACTGTTAAAAAGATTGGTGTTGTCACTAATGATAAGCAACAAGTGATTATTACTGAAACAACCATGAGCATAATCATTTGAACTAATTGATAAAGAATAACTTTTCCTTGATTAAATCCTGCCATTTTAAGCATTCCTATTTCTCTAGCATGAAGTTTCATATAATAGTTACATGAATAACAAATCAATGAAACACAAACCATTAAAATAAACAATCCCATCAACACAATGCAATAAGGTTCACCAAAAGTTTCAATATCTGAATAACTAACTTTTTTGGCTAAAAAGGGATTAAACACAAAATGCAAGAACAATAAACAAATACTAAGTGTTGTGACAATAGAAATAACTAAGCCATATGCCTTTTTTCTTTCTGTCCACAACATTTCTAATGCAAACTTAAACATTTTACCACCTCCAAAAACACATTATCTTTTAAAATATTACTTATTTAGCTTTTTCATAATTGTTTTAATTTCTTTTGAATCAAAATAGAATTTATCTACTTTATTATCTTTAACATGTAATAATGTTGGTACTCCAGCAATTGTAACTTCATCTTCTGAAGTTAATGTGTAATAATCAATATTTGGTGTTTCTAATGAAGCATATACATAGCCTTTTCTAGCTTTCTTATTTGATTTCAAATATTCTTTGTTAGCTTTTTTCACTTCATATCTTTTTGTTTTTCCATATTCGTCTTTTTCTTTTGATTTTGTATATTTTTCTTTGCTTTCACCTTCATAATATTCAATTTTTCCATTACTTTTTACTTTTCCAATTTCAACGTCATTTTCTTCATGGAATTTATTCCAATCAAATTTCTTATAATCTTTTGATTGTTCATCCATATTTACAAAATATAGTGCAGAATGTGATCTTGCATATGTTTTAATATCGTCTTTTACTTCTTCACAATCTTGATTACCTACTTTATAAAAATATACATAATAAGAATCGCCATCTTCTTTTGGATTATTTAACAATTCTTCTTTTTCAACATGTTCATACCCTAATTTATTATTGCTGCTTTTAAATGGATCTTCTGGTTTCTTCAACATATTTACTGCCACCACAATTACAAGTCCAATAATACAAATCCCAATCATTTTTAATGTCTTTTTACTCTTTTCCATAAGTCATTTCCTCCTTTGACACCTTCAACATAGACTATAGAGTCACTTTATACTCAAGTACTTTTTGAAATATTTTTTATATTTCCTCTCTACACTTATTATTTTATGGATTTCCTTTTTAATAGATATCTTTCTGGCATGGAAGTGACTTTTATGGCACGAAAATAAAAAAGCAGGCTATTTTGACCTACTTCATTGATTGAATACTTTTAAAAACACATAACTCATTATCTTGTGTCACCTTATATTGAGCATCTAAATATTGTGACAATTGTTTAATAGAATTATCAAATGTTAGTTTCATATTTTTTGAAATCAGAACTTCGATAATATTTATAACCAAATCAAATAAAATCATGATATCAGATACTCCCTATATTGAAACATAAATTCATCTACATATTTTTTCCCAAGCGTAATACATGTTTCATCCTTTAATATAATATTATTTTTGTCTACTTCTTTAATGTACATCATAGATACTGCATAGCTTCTATGAACTTGTACAACAACAGGACTATCTATCAATTTTAAAGCATCTTTTAAACTAGAACGGTAAGTATATGTTTCTTGATCACACACAATACTAATATCATGTCCAAAAGATGTAATATAATGGATATCTTTTAAAAAGATACTTGTCTTCCGTCCATAATAATCAAATGTGATCATCTTCATTGTCTTTTTGTAATAAATATTTAATAGTTCAAATAATTCTTTTAGATCATTTTCTAAATTTTGTTTTCTTACAAAATAGAATGGTTGTGTCGTAAGAGAAGAAAAAACTAGTTCTTGTCTTGATGATACATAAATAATTGGATAATCAACATTATTCATCTGTAATCTTTTTATAATGTTGATACCATTTAAATCTTTTAAATCAATATCAATAAATAATAAATCAATATCTTGATATTGAGAAAAATCATCAAACTTTTCATTTATTTCTGCTACTTGATAATTTTTAAAAATACCCTTTAAAAAGTTATCAATATAAGCACTTAATTTATAACTAAATTCTCGATCATCATCTACTACTAGACATTTCATTTTTCATTTCTTCTTTCTTTATTTATATGTTGTATACTTTTAAAGATACAAATATTATCATCCTGAGCAATTTTATATTGAGCATTTAAATGTTGTGCTAATTGTTTAATAGAATTATCAAATGTTAGTTTCATATTTTTTGAAGTTAAAACTTCAATAATATTAAATCCTTGCTTTTCATAAATGTTAATTGTTATTTGAGTAGCTTCTTTTTTAAACAAATTAATTACTTTAATTAAGTACTCAACATACTCTCTATCCAAATAATAATCTGAATGTGAAATATTAATAGATGTATGAACATCTATCCCATTATTACTTAAATCATTAATTTTTTGATTCATAAAATAATCAAAATAAGGATTATCTGTATTAATAATAGCTTTAAACTTTCCAAAATTACGGATATACTGATCTATCAACTCAATATTTTCATCATACTTCTTATTTTGTTCATTTAGTTTTACTTGCATTAAGATATACCTTAAATTATGTTCCAATTGATAGATGTCTTCAGACATTTTAGAAAGTACTTTTTCATTTTCTTTCTTGTATATTATTTCTTCATTTTTTAAACGAATACGTGTAGACTCTTCATTTTCTTTCAAGAGTTTTCCATAAATATTAAAAATCAACACAATTGCCACATAAACTAGAGCAGCGCAAAGTAAATTTATCAATACATTAGCGTTATCAAATACATAACTTATACCTAGAAGATAAGCAACAACAAGCAATATTAATATGATGATAACAATTGTTAGCCATCTTTTAGTATTCAAATTTGTGTCATAGGTTACTTTTTGTTTTAAAAAAAGTAACGCAACTATCAAAAATAAAATTTTAGACAAAACTGTCATTTCTGGTAAAGATAACGAGACTATACTTATATAAGAATTTACCAGATTCCCAATAATTAAGGCACAAACGTCACAAGCAACATCAATAATTAAAGATAAAAAACAAATAATAATACTCTCTATATTAATCTTTTGTCCAAAAACCTTAAGAAAAGCAATTATCACTATACTCGTAACAACTATTAAAAAACCACTTTCATTGATGAAAACACTCCCAATAGTAAGCGTAGAAAAAACTGTTAAAATAAACAACCACAACTTTTCTATCTGCTTAAAATCAAAATATTTATAAATGAAATAGCATATGATAGAACTTTCTACAATATTTATAATCACATCAAATAAACTCATAATAACAACCCCTATAAATTGATATTTATCCTATTTATATTTTGTATGATATTATTAATTTCTTTCTTTTATTTAGCGTGAATTATCCATTTAATAGCGTAAAATTATTATTTTTAATACAATGCTACTTATATAATGTATAATTAACTTATAAGTTATATAGAAAATTAAAGAGGTTTTTTATGAAAATAGCAATAATAGACGATGACATTTCTTTTTTAGAAATGTTTAATAAAAAAATAAATTCAAGTATGAAAAAAATATTCGATCAAGTAATCATTGATCAATATACCAATATTAATCTTTTTCCACTTCAATATGATATCTATTTTTTAGATATTGATTTAATTGATGATAATGGTATTTCTATTGCAGGAAAAATAAAAGAAAATGATAAAAATGCTTTGATTATTTTTGTAACATCTAAAAATAATCTTGTTTTTTCTGCTTTAAAAGTACAACCTTTTTATTTTATCCGAAAAGGTAATTTGGATGAAGAATTTGAAACAGCATTAATGCTTTTAAAAGAACATTTCAATCAAAAATCATATTTTTCTTTTAAATATGATTTTGAATATATCAAAATATTAACTGGTGATATCTTATATCTAGAAGTTGACAATCATTTAACATCACTTGTAACGAAATTTAAAACATATCATCTCTACAAACCATTGAAAGAAATTATGAATGAAATAAATTCAGATGATTTTATACAAATAAGCAGAAAAAATAGTGTTAATATCAAACATATTAAACAATATAAAAAAAATGCAATCCTTTTAGATAATAACCAAACATTAAAAATAGGTATTGCATTTAAAAGCGCTGTAGCAGAGAGGATGATAAAATGATTTTTGAAATTGTAAACAACTTATTAGAAAATTTCTTGCTTTCATACTTTATTAGTTCTTTTATCAAAATGAAGCACAATAAAAAGAAATTTATAATAATTACAATGATTATCAATATGATTATAAGTACAATCATGACATCCTATTATTTAGTTGGTATCGAGCAAACTTTAGTTATTCAATTATGTATTTGGATTTGTTTATACTTGTTCCATGATGATTTTTCATTTCAAGATATTGCTGTTGCCTTATTTTGTAATTTAATGCTTTTTATTTCTGTTTATGCAATGACTATTCTATGCAATTCATTATTTGAAACTCATTTTTTTAATTCATTTAGTAGTCAGACTAAATATGAAATCAATATAATATTAGAAAAAATATTTTATTTTACATCACTATCATTTCTTTTAAAAAGAAAATTACCATTTTTAAAGAAAGACGCTCCTTATATTAATTATTTAATTTCTTTTGAATTTTTTATTATGTTTATCATGGCATATTACTTTTTAGTTAATATATTAAATAACATGCCTAATATTTCTAACCATCTCGTATTTATTGGCTTCCTTGTTCTCATTATTATTTTTAATATTGTTTTCAATAAACTTATTGAATCCAACGAACTTTTATTAAAAACAAAATTAAAAGAACAAGAAAATAAATATATTCAAGAAAATTTAAACTATATTAAAACCATTAAATATGATGTAGACAACATTGAACACCGTATGAATTATATTTTACAATCAATTGAATATGACTTAATTAATGAAGATTATTTAGAAGCTATACATAAAATAAAGGCTCAAAAAGAAACTGTACTAAGTATTTCACCTATTATAGTCACAAATAATGAAACCTTTGATTTTATCTTAAATCTAGAAATCAAATCTTTATTACAAGACGGAAAAGAAATTAAAACATGTATCTCTATTTCAGAAAATGCAGTATACAATCATCCTGTAGCTGCCTATAGAATTACTAAACTTTTAAAATATATTTATAATTTCTATCAACATGTTGAATTGTTTATTGCCGAAAAAGAAAATACATCTTTAGAGGTCAAATTTATTATTCCACATTATTTAGAACTTTCTTCATCATTTGAAGATGAATTAAATACCTTTGATGATTATTCTATCTCTATAATAAAAAATGATGAAACAATGGTCATTCAATATATAGACAGCCTGTCCTCTTACCATTAAAAAATCAGGAAATACCTCCTGATTTTTCAAATATTCAATTCTACATTAATATTTGATGAATGATTATATTGGCTATAAATCGCATGTGCATGATAGTATTCATTATTCTTCAAATTATAAAATGTAAATGTTATATTTTCTTTTTCAATCGCTTCACTAAATAGGGAGAAAATATTATATAAAATATCTTTATTTTTCTTATTAAAATTTTCATTCACTTCTAAGAAAACACACCATGAACAATGAACATATTGTAAAATATCATTTTGAATTTCTTGTTTATTATCATATTGATAACATTGAATATTTTTCTTATTCAAGAAATAATTTATTTTGTTTGTAAACGATTCTTTTTGAATATTAGCCACAATGATTTCATCAAATATTTTCATTTCTTTTTTTATACTGTTTATTAATTGATCATTATTATCATTAATAATAACACAGGTTACTTTGGGTTTTATTAATTGAAAGCTATTACGTGCAATTCTATTAATGTCTAAATTCACTTGATTTTCAATATTCTTAAAATTGCGAATGCATTTAATAATATGCGAGCGTTTTTCCATGACAATTTTTATTAATCAAGTGCTTTTTTAATATCACTTGCTTTGTAATAAACATGATCAATCTTTTTGTTTTCTACATGGATCAACATTGGTACTTGTTTTACTGTGATATCTTTATACTCTGTAACATTTTTATAATCAAAATCTTTTCCTGTTTTGATATCTTTTGCTTCTTCCATATTGAATACATAAATGCTTGATTTTCCTCTAACATAAGATTTAACTGCTTCATTTGTATCTTTGCATTCTTTATTTCCTGTTTCATAGAAATAAACATAATATGATTCATAATCTTTGCTATTCAATATATCATTTTCTTCAACGTGTTGATATCCACCAAGTTTAACACCATCTGCATTTTTAAATGGATCTTCAGGTTTCTTCAACATATTTACTGCCACCACAATTACAAGTCCAATAATACAAATCCCAATCATTTTTAATGTCTTTTTACTCTTTTCCATAAGTCATTTCCTCCTTTGACACCTTTAACATAGACTATTGAGTTACTTTATACTCAAGTTTTTTTTGAAATATTTTTTATATTCCCTCTCTACACTTATTATTTTATGGATTTTCTTTTCTATTAATATCTTTTTGGCATGGAAATGACTTTTATGGCACGAAAATAAAAAATTAAATAGCTTTGTAATAAAATTATCAAAAAAAGCTACTTTCATAATTGAAAATAGCTTACATTATTAATCTAGAAGTGTCTTATATACAATTTCATCTACACAGCTCTTAATATTATTCATCATTTGAACCCACTTCATTTGATTCTTTTGTTTAAGTTCTTCAGTAACATTCCATTTGATTTTATATTCTTCAACCAATCTTTCGTATAAATCATCAGCTTCTTTTTGTACATTTAACAGATAATCATTTAGTTCATTTTTTGAAAGTAATTTTAAATATAATCCATAATCATGTTTCTTTAAATAATCTAACTTTGCTCTTCCAAAGCGATTTAAATGTATTTCTTCTACTTTTAAGTTCGGTAATAGATAATCTCCAACTTGAATATATTCTATCTTTTTCATCTTTCATCCCTGCCTTCTCTTTGTTTTATTTTCTTCATTGCTAATTTTTCTATATCCTTTTGAATACTTCTTTCTCTTATCCGTTTGCATGATTTGATTTCAAATCTTAAACTTTTAATTTGTGGTGTAAATTCTTTAGCCTTAGTTGACCACATTTCTTTTTCATTTTCATCTTTTGCTTTTCGTCTGTAGTAGTAACATTGTTGTCTTTGTTTAATGAGATAGTCTAGTTCATCTTGTTTGTTTTCCTGATAAGAATCTAACTGAGTAATATCTTCTATCTTATTTTTTGCTAGTAGTTCAATATCATTGGTATATTGATCTAATTTCTTTAATTCACGTCTTGCTTCCTTAGATAATTTTTGTTTTACTTGAGGAAGTATATTCAAATAAACTAAACGTGCTACATACATTCCAGCAAGTTGTGGAAGTTTCTTTTGTCTATATTGTCGATAGTAATCTTTGCATTGATAGTAATATTTGTTTTGCTCCATATTTTGAAATGGAATGACTTTTGTTATTAATCGTTCTTTTATTTGTTCTCTATGATATTGATTACCAAGTGATTTTATATAAATTGGTTCTTCACAATAAGGATGATAAATAACGGGTTCATCATTTATTTCACCGAATGAATAACCTTTATTGTGCATAACTGCATTAAATTCCATATACCTTGCGCACTCTAAAACTGTAGCGTCAATATCTCTTTTTATTTCATTCATAAATGATTTTAAGATATATTGATTTACTTTCTTTGTATATTTTTTTGGATTTTTTATAACAGACAGGCCATATTCTAAACATAACTTATCAGATGTTTCTCTTAACATTTGATAATCCTTTTTGGTATTACAAAATCTTTTTCCATCCACAAATGAAGTTGAATTTAAAAGAAAATGATTGTGAATATGGTTCTTATCTACATGTGTTGCGACAACAACTTCAAAGCGATTACCATATAATTCTTCAACAAGTTTAACACCTATTTCATGTGCAACTTCACTACTTACCTCTCCAGGTTCAAATGATTGATACCCATGAAATGCCATGATCTGTTTATGATCATTAAAGAACTTCTTTGTATTCATCATTGATTTGCATGGATCAAATGAATCACAATTGATACAAGTAACGTACTTTTTCTCATTTGTTTTATTATCATTGTTCACATAATCTATAACTGCATCCACTGTTTTTTCTTCATCTTCTACATAATGAACCACATGATCAAGTCGGTCTTTAACACACCAAATTGAAGTAACTGCCTTAAACACCTCTTACTTCTTGTTCTAAATTCTTAATCATATTTCTTAATTCATTAACAGTTATTTCTATAAAATGTATATCGACTTGTTCATAAGTATTTAATGATTTTGCAATCTGATTGAGATTGTTTCCTATATGATTGAATTCATTTTTTAAACGAAAGTAATCAAGATCAGGAGGTTCTTTAATCAATGATTTTGAAAAACAACGTCTGATATATTCTTCTCGGCTAAGTTTGCTTTTAATAACTTTTCCATTCAAATCATTAAATTCATCATCATTCAATCTCACTTTAATTTCATGATTTCTTTTCATATTCGACCTTCTTTCTTAGTTGGCGCTGCCAACTTGTGATTGTATTTTGGGCACAAAATACGTTGCTTGCTAATACAAAAACTACGAATTTAACTTCCTATTATGATAAACTTCAATATCTTCATTATAGAATTTTTTAAACTTCTCTTCTAAAGAATTTTTATAAGCTCTTTGCACTTCCAAATTAGCAATACTACCTATGTTTAACCACTCTTTATATATTCCTTCTTTGCTTTCATCCATTTCTTCTACTTCACAATTTATATTTTCAAAATGGTTCGCAACTCCAACTTCCATATTTTCTAATGGATAGATATCTTTGTAATTATTAATAATACTTCTATCTAATATCATAATGATTGCTTCATCTTGATTCGCTAAACTTTTTGTTAATTCATAAGCTTTTTTAATTACTATTCTTAATGCATCTGAAGTTAAAGGTGAGTGAATTTTTTCTCTCATCTTTATAAAGCATTCAAATTTTGCTCTAACCTTTTCATTGTCTATTTCATTTAAGATTCCAGCCAACTCTAATCTATCCTGTTCTTCACTATTCTTTTCTATACTATCCTGTGTTTCCAAAATGGATACACAATCTGTATCCACATTGGATACAAACTGTGTACATTCATCTTTCATTACATATTTTTTTCCAACCAATACTAATTGTTGTTTTTCTTTTTGATAAATCGTTGCTTTAAAACGATCCTTTTGAATATAATTGTGAAGATTCCAATGAATAATCACAACAATACCACTATCAAATTTCTTTACAAATCCATTTTCTATTAATAGTTCCATATCCTCTGTTTGACTATTCACATATTTCATAATCTTTTTTGGACTATTCACAAATCCTTCATCATCAGCATTTAAACTTAAATGAAAATACAAATTTTGTGCACTCGATGGCAAATCCAAAAACAAATCACTATTTATTATTGTTTTGGAGAACATTCTTCTTTCCGCCATAAATTTTCCTTAAAAAACTTTATCAATTTTATTCACAAGGTCAACATCTGTACTAACAAATAAGTGAATATACGTTTTAAAACATTCCGCTTCAGAATGTCCCATACGTCTAGCAATCGCTGTAACTGAACATCCCATATTAGCTAACAAACTTGCATGGGAATGGCGCAAGTCATGCAAACGAATTCTTTCCAATCCAGCAAGATCCGCCATATTCCAAAAACGATGTCTAATTGTTTCTCTTGCAATAGGAACATCCACACCAAACAGGAATGTTTGATTTGTCACTCCATATATCTTTTTATAATAACTGATATATTCCGCTAAAATCTCACAAAGATTTGTAGGAATCATAATTGTTCTTTCACTCCGACTTGATTTAGCTGGACCGATATGCCACCTATTATCTCCAATTCCAAAACTTAATGTTTTATTAATGTGAATTGTTTTCTTCTTCAAATCCACATCTTGTAAAGTAAGTGCTGATAGTTCTCCTACTCTCATACCAGTAAAATAAAGAACATTAATAATTACATAACATTCATATTCATGATGCACTTTATCCTTCGGCGCAGTTAACATAAGTTGTTTGAACTGTTCAGGAGTATAGAACTTCATTTCCTTTTTTATCTCATCTGGTTTTTTATAACGATCTATTTTGGTCATAGGATTATAGAGTATATAATTTTCTTTTACGCCAAACTTAAAAATTTTATTTAAATAAGAGTAAATTCCATTCACATAATTTGTTGAACTTCCTCTTTTGATAAACGTATTTAATATCTTTTGAATATCAACAGAAGTAATTGATGACGCTTTTAAATCGTATAAATCTACAAATTTCATCAACATATAGGCGTTGGTTTGTTTGGTTGTTGCTTTTATATTATTTTTAACTTTATCATCATATAATTCGGTAAGTTCTTTGAAAGTTACCGAACTAACTTTTTGTTTTTGTTCAAAATTAAATTTATCTTTAAAATCTAATTCTATTTTCTGTGCTTCCTTCTTCGTGGTCACACCTTTTAACTTTTTTGTATAGTTATAATAATCATTAGGTCCTCTTTTAATTGTCCCTTTCATTACATAACCATCTTTTGTCTTATAGACAGCCATAAAGACTAATCTCCTTTCTTGAAAACATTGAACTTTATTCACAAGTTCGATATAATCAAGGAGTAAATTGTTCCAAATTTACATGTGAACTAATTGTCGCAACCAATTAGTTCCTTTTTTTTACTTCTTGATTAAAAAAATCCTTAACTACCGCAACTGGAATTTTCCCATACAAACATCTTTGTGGATCAATATCGTACATGACACGCATTCGTTTCATAAAATTGATTGCACTACTTCTCGATACATTTGCATATTCTGCAATTTCAGTTGCACCCCAAAAGAGTTTTCCCATATGTACCCACCTCCTTCTTTACAATTTAGCAAATTTATGCTAAATTGATTACATACATATACTAGCATTTAAAATTATACTTTTCAATATATTTTTAGCATAAATATGCTAAAACAGTGAATAATACCATTATAAACAGAAAAGAGGATACATACTATGTTAACAATCAATAATGTATTGATTAATAGAATTGAGTCACAATCACTCTATGAAAAGTTATCAACATTACCGACTATAGGTGATAGACTAAAATTTTTAAGAAAAGATTATCTCAAGAAGTCACGTGCAAAAATGGCAAATGAAATGCAGATAGAACCTACTACAATTCAAAAATATGAGGAAAACAGAACCACTCCAAAAATATCACGTTTGAAAGAATTTGCAGATTATTTTCAATTACCTGTTGAAGTACTTACTGGAGAAGATGCTGATGTAATGATTATGGAAGATTACTTCTTAATTGGTAATTTACAATATTTTTGTTGGAGAATAGATTTTGATAGAGAATTATCAATTAGTGAAGAATTATTAAAACAAATTAAGATTGCTATTTATAAAGCAAATATTGAAATAGTTAAGCACATTAAAAATCAAAATGATTTAATATATGTATTGAAGCTCTTTGATTTGGATGAAGAAGATAATTCTAGTGCACTTATTGATTTATTTGAAAAGAACATTCAATTAGTCACTAGAGGAGATTATAACGAAGATCATCAAAGAATAGAAAAACTATCTAAGGTTTTTGATTATGCAATTAATACAAAAAATCTTATTGATAAGAAAACTTATAATTCGATTGTGAATATCCTTTATCCACTTGTAGAATGTTATAAAAACAACCCTGAATAGACACTTATTTTAAGCATCAAAAATTAATGATTTTTTGGTGCTTTTTTGGTGGAAATTTTGCACTTTTTTCGAATTTTTTTGGTATTTTTTTGGTATAGCCCATTTTTAGGGCATTTTTGAGCATTATTTTATTCATAAAAAATAAAAACCCGCAAATCAAAAAAACGTTGATTTCATGCGGGTTTTGGCGTAAAAAAAAGGGCTTCTTCTATCTTGAAACCCTTTTTTATTTAGCATATTTTTCGCTAGATTAAGCTAATTCAGCAAAATATTTAATAGTTCTAACCATGTTAGAAGTATATGAGTTTTCGTTGTCATACCAAGCAACTGTTTGAACTTCAGTAGTTCCGTTGTCTAATGGTTTAACCATAGTTTGAGTTGCATCGAATAATGATCCGTAAGTGATTCCTACGATATCAGAAGATACTAATGGTTCTTCAGTATATCCGAATGATGGAGTAGTTGCTGCTTTCATAGCTGCATTTACTTCTTCAACTGTAACTTCACCTTCAACAACTGAAGTTAAGATAGTTGTAGATCCAGTTGGAACTGGTACACGTTGTGCAGAACCAATTAATTTACCATTTAATTCTGGGATTACTAATCCGATTGCTTTTGCAGCACCTGTTGAGTTAGGAACGATGTTAACTGCAGCTGCACGAGCTCTTCTTAAGTCACCTTTTCTATGAGGTCCATCTAATACCATTTGATCTCCAGTATAAGCATGTACTGTTAACATGATACCAGATTTGATTGGTGCTAAATTATTTAAAGCGTTAGCCATTGGTGCTAAACAGTTAGTTGTACATGAAGCTGCTGAGATGATAGTGTCAGAAGCTTTTAAAGTACCTTCGTTTACACCGAATACGATTGTTGGTAAGTCATTTCCAGCAGGTGCTGAGATAACAACTTTTTTAGCTCCAGCATCGATATGAGCTTGAGATTTAGCTTTAGATACATAGAATCCAGTACATTCTAATACTACGTCTACACCGATTTCTCCCCATGGTAATTCAGCTGCGTTAGCTTTAGCGTAGATTTTGATTTCTTTTCCATCAACTGTGATTGAATCTTCACCAGCTTCTACTGTATCAGCTAATGCATATTTACCTTGTGCTGAATCATATTTTAATAAGTGTGCTAACATTTTAGGATTAGTTAAATCGTTGATTGCTACAACTTCATATCCTTCTGCATTAAACATTTGTCTGAATGCTAGACGTCCGATACGTCCAAATCCGTTAATTGCTACTTTTACTGCCATTTTATTAATATTCCTCCTTGTAAATAGCTTTTATGCCATTATTATAAGTCAAAAACTTCACAAAAGCAACTATTACAACGTTGATTTCTTGTATAAGATGCATTAATTTTTCCTTTATTTTTCTAATAATTCCCATTTCATCATATCGTTAGCGCTTACACTTTTTTTTTACTATTTTTTTTAAAAATTTTTACTTATTTCATCAGTGCAAAGAATAATTTTTATTATTAATTTCTATAATTACATATGGAGGTTATTTTATGCATCTAATACCAACCGTTATAGAAAAAGATAAAAATCATCAATATGCCTACGATATCTATTCCAAACTTTTAGAAGAAAGAATTATTCTACTTACAGGGACTATCGACGATGCCATGGCAAGTTCAATTATTGGTCAATTACTTTATTTAGAAGCACAAGATAATAAAAATGATATTTACATGTATATCAATTCACCTGGCGGTAGTGTTTCTGCAGGACTAGCAATTTTTGATACAATGAACTTTGTTTCATGTGATGTCAGCACAATTTGTTGTGGCATGGCAGCAAGTATGGCTTCTATTCTTTTAAGTGCAGGTTCCAAAGGAAAAAGATGTGCATTAAAAAATAGTGAAATAATGATACATCAACCTCTTGCCTCTTTAGAAGGACAAGCAAGTGATATTGAAATAAACGCTAAAAGAATATGCAAACAAAAGAAAAAACTTTCACTTATTTTAAGTGAAAATTCTAAACAATCATTAGAAAAAATCATTCATGATTGTGATCGTGATTACTACTTAGATCCATTAGAAGCTTTAGAATATGGTCTTATTGATGAAATCATTTAGATTTAGGGGATTTAACATCCCTTTTTCTACATAAAAAAATACAAATTCCACTTAAAGCACCAAGCATTATAAAATAATTCAACTTTGAACTATCACCTGTTTTAATTGCTTGAATAATTGGTTGATCATACATGATGACTTTTTGTATTTCTCCAGTATCTTTAATCACAAATTCGACTTTTTCACTCTTTTCATAACCATAAGGTGCCATTGTTTCTTCTAAAATATATTTTTCACCAACTTTCAAATGACAAATGCGGTGTTCTTGATCAGTTGAAATCCAAGAATCAAGAACTTCTCCATCTTCATTTTTCACTTGTAAATGAGCTCCAGACAATTCTTTTTTATTTGTTATATCTTTTTTAGAAATATCCACTTTAATATCTTCATCAACAACTTTTAAAACAATATTCTTTTCTCTTATTTCAAAAATTTGTTCTTTAGCTGTTGCATATCCACAAGGTGTCAATGTTTCTCTTAAAATATATTTTTCCCCACTATTAAGTCCTTGTATTAAGTGGGCTGTCTCATTTCCTTGAATATCTATACAATAATATGTCGCATCTTCTCCATCTTTCAACATTAAAAAATAATCATTTGATTTTAATTGGGGAACAACTTTATATTCAATACCTTCTTCATTTTTACCTTGACACATATCCCCTTTTAATAATTTTTTCTTCATAACATCATTAATATCAAAAATATGTTGTCCTGTAATCCATTGATCAATTCTATTTTTTGTTTTTGTAGAAACAACTGTAAGCTGTGCCCCTTTTAACAAATTGCCATCTTCTTTTTGTTTATAAACTTTAACAAAAGTATCAATCATTTCTATTTTTTGATTTTCTTTTTCATAAGAAACTGTAAAAGATATATCATTTACTAAATTAAATCCTAAAGGTGCTAAATCTTCATGTAAAGTATACGTTTTTCCTTCTTCTAACCCACTTACAGGATGTTCATTTTCATCACTATACCATTGATCAACTGTATTCCCTTCCTCATCTATTACTTGTAATAAAGCTCCTTGAATTTCTTCACCACCTAAAGTTACTTTAGAAATTGTTACAACTTTATCTTTCATATTTACTTTTTGAATTTTTCCATCTTCATTGACTTTAAATTCAATTTTCGTTGCTTTTACATATCCTGCTGGACTTGTATCCTCATTTAAATAATAAGTTTTTCCACTTTCTAATCCATCTATTTCATGGGCCTTATTAGATGAAATCCATTCATCAATAACTTTTCCCTCTAAATCCGTAATAGACATTTTAGCACCACTAACTTCTTGATCACCAGTAACATCGGTTTTAGTAAATGTTGTCTTAGTAATTTGATTTGTTTGTTCATGAGAGTTTGTATAAATTGTTGTTGTATGATCTTTTTGTGTAATTTCAAAATCATAAGGTGTAGAATCTAAAACATAACCTTGAGGGCATGAAACTTCAACAACTTGATATTTTCCAAGAGGAATTCCTGTCATTTCTAATTGACCATTTTCATCTACAGAAATAAATCCTTCTTCATTCATTATTCCTTTTGAAACTTGTACACCATTTGAATAAGTAATCATTTGACCATCATTTGTATCAACAATACATTTTCCACTTCCTAAAGTAATTATTTCCCCTTTAGAATATAATTTTTTCAAAGATACTGTATCAACAATATCATTCATTGCTACAACTTTATATTTTGTTTTTTTAATATCTTTATCTGCAAGATCAACAGCTCCTTGACATGCATCTTCAAGTTTCTTTTGAAGTTTTAATGTTCCTGTTGGTCTTAATGTATTTACAACAATTTTCTTTGTTATCTTATCTTTTACAATTGTCACTTGCCATTTAGCAACAACAGGTGCAAAGTGATCTTCACACTCAATCTCAGTAAGTGAATAAGTTCCTACAGGTAAATAATCAATAAATAATTCATAATCTCCATTTTCATCTTTTGTGACTTCAAATGTTTCATCATATCCTGTATAAGAAGTTGAAATTAATCTAAATTTAGAATTTTTTTGAAATTCAGAAGAATTATCTACCTTAGAAAGGCGTAACGCTCCAAAATCCAACCATTCAACTTCATATTTTAATTTATTTCCATCAGGATCTAAATTCCATGAACCTTCTGTTTGTGTTCCTTCTGCACCATCTTTAATAGCTAATGCAGTAAACATTTCACAACCTTTTCCCGCAATATTTCCTGACTTATAATTTTCTGGACTATTTTTGCATGGTGCTGTTAAATAGAAACTTTCTCCACCATTTACAGTTACCGTTCCCCCGGTTTGCATCGTTCCTTTTGTTACGTTATATAGTGTAACATTATTTTGTAAAGGAACTTGAATGGTAGAATGACTTGTTCCTTCTAATTTAACAGTATTTGTTTTTTGAAGTTTATTTACCTTATCAAATTCAGCCTTAAAAGAGGCTGTAACTCCACCATCTTGACTTGGGCTAAAATAAGCATAACCAATATCAGGTTGATTCATAAGCCAGTTATAGCCCCATAAAATATTATCTCCATAACCACTATTTCCATCTGCATTTGGCCATTTAGCATTGAAATCTTTTAAGTTTAACCCCATTAAATCTCCGCCATAAGCATAAGAAAGCCAAATATGGGTAAACAAATAAGCACCATCATCAAAGTTACCATGCTTTTCTCCAAAATCATCAGGAACACAAGAATTTAATTCAACTGTATACATTTCTTTAATTGCTTGATCATAGCCTGGTCCTCCAAATCCATAATAAAGAATTTTTCTTACAGCCTCATTATTTTCAATCACTTGAGCTGGGTATTTTCCAGCTGATGGTGATTTTTTACTTGCTTCTAAACAATAAGCATATTTATTATCATATTTACACATATAAGTGGACCATTTTTTCGCACTAGCTATTTTAGAAGACCACCACCATGGATAATCAATTTGTTTAATACGTGTAAATTCATGAGGTGTACTATTATCCCATGCTTCGACATTATTTGCATACTTTTGTGAAAAACACATAGATAAAATAAACACCATAACTGCAAATATTTTCATAACTTTATCAAATATTTTTTTCTGTTTCATTTCATATTCCTCCATCATAAATAATTTCTAATAAAAAAAGACAATCTCTGATTGCCTATGGACCTAAAATCCACTTATAAACACAATTCACTTTTACTCCTCCTTCAATTTTCTAAAAATGATTAATTCCATAATGAAATCTACTATGTCTCCACTCTATTCCTGAAAATTCAATAGCATCTGTACACTTTGTTTGATCAAACTTCTTTTTAGCATCTTCTAAAGAAACATTTGAATCAACATATAATCCACAAAGATAACATTCATACCAATAAACCGTTTGTTGGGACTTTGTTTGTTGATGATCATTATCTAAATGATCCTTTACATTATTTTTTTCATTTGATTGAGAGATTGTAATGTCCTCATTCGGTTTATTATTTTCACTTTCAATCTTATTCACATTATTTTCTTGATTATTTTGAGAATTAGTTGTTTCTTGTTTATTTTCTATAACATTGACCTTAAATTCTTTTTCTCTTCTATTTTTATAAATATCTTCTACAAATACTTTTACTTGATATTCACCTATTCTATGAATATCGATTTGACTTGTATCTATTTGAATTTCTTTTAATGGTGATAAATCGGTAGCTATGATCAATGATTTGAAATCAATACTTTCTAAATCACTTTCTTTTATAACATCTACATTTTTAGGAAATGCCAGTACAGGTGCTAATGTATCTTTACAAATAATTTGAATCGTTGAAAGCTTATTATTATATTTTATAAAAATCTTATATTTTCCTACTGCTGGATAACTTTTTTGATCTTCATTTTGAAGATTATCCGTTATACTTACATTCTTTTTTAAATAACAAATCTCCTCTTTACTCATTCCTGTTGTATCCACTAAGCCTTTAAAATTAGCATAATAAGTTTGTCCATATTCAATATTGATTTTTTTCTTTTTTAGTACCAGTGTTGGTGGTGTATCTTTAGTTATAAAAAAAAGCATACCAATAAGCATGCCTAATAAAGTAATCAATACAGTTAATTTTTTACACTCTTTAAAATATTTATAAATCATAATCTTTACCCCATTGAAAATAAAAAACCGCCTAAGCGGTTTATAAGATTAGTTAATTTTTTGAATAATATAACCATTTTCTTTAAATTTATCAGCAATCGCTTGAATATGAGCTTCACCATTTGTTTCACAAGTCACTCTTAATTCAACTTCAGAGAAACGAGCAAAGTTTTTAAATTGATTATGTTCTACTCCGATAACATTTGCATTACATTCATTAAGTAAGTGAGAAACAATTTCTAATTGACCTGGAATATCTTGTAATTGTACAGAGAATGTTAAAATTCTTCCTCTTGAAATAAGTCCTTTATTGATCATAGAAGAAATAGTCATCACGTCCATATTACCACCTGAAATAAGTGAAACAACTTTTTTACGTTTACAATGTAATTTCTTTAATGCTGCAAGTGATAAAATACCTGATCCTTCAGCAATTAATTTATGTTTTTCAACAAGTAATAAGAAGGCTTCCATCAATTCATAATCACTTACAGTTACGATTTCATCAACATATTTTTTAATATATTCAAATGGAGTTTCTCCAATTTGTTTAACTGCTGTACCATCAGCGATTGTACTTACTTCACTTAATTTAACAAGTTGATCATCTTCAACTGCGGCAAGGGCACTCGCTGCACCTTCTGGTTCAACACCAACGATTTTAACAGATGGATTGATTTGCTTTGCTGCACAAGCAATACCTGAAATTAATCCACCACCACCAATTGGTACTAAAATATAATCAACATCTGGAAGTTCTTCCATAATTTCTAAAGCAATTGTTCCTTGCCCTTCCATAACATCTTCATCATCAAAAGGATGAACAAAAGTGTATCCTTCACTTTTTTGTAATTCTACAGCTTTTTCATAAGCTTCATCATAAGCTTCACCATATAATACAACATCCGCTCCATGTGCTTTTGTAGCATCAACTTTAATTAATGGTGTATGTGCTGGCATACAAATTGTTGCTTTGACCCCTAATTTTTTTGCTGCATAAGCAACACCTTGTGCATGATTTCCAGCTGAAGAAGCAATTAACCCTCTTTTCTTTGCTTCATCATCTAATTTCATAATTTTATTGTAAGCCCCTCTAATTTTGAAAGCTCCTGTTTTTTGTAAGTTTTCAGGTTTGATGTAGACATCATTTCCACATTCTTCAGAAAAGGCATCACTATGTATTAAATGAGTTGGTAAGATAACTTCATCAACTCTTTTTTTAGCCGCTTTAAAATCTTCTAATTTTAACATTTAAATTCCCTCCGTTTAAGTATTCATAATTATATCACTATTCTTCGATAAAACAATTATTTTGTTTTAATTTGATTTGTACTTTCATCATAAAAATATTCGTTTTCATCTAATCTTTTCATAAACTCAGTTTCATCCAAATCACAAATAGAAAGAACATGTGATAATTGCATATCATCATCTCTTAATTTCATATTAATCATACTTACTAACATGTGTATATCTTTTGGCATTTTTAAACTCCTTTATTTATATTTTTCTAGACATTAACATTATACATGATTTTTTTATGTTTTTTGTCTCAAATTTGTCTCAAAAGTTATTCACATTTTATAATTGTATAAAATTAAATATTTTTTATCATATTAATTAATTCTTATTGATTTTTTATAAATCCTATAATATACTGTAAACAAGTTAAAAGCAAAGACAAGGATAGTAGTATTTTTACGAAGCAACAGCGAGCTAGTAGAAGGTGAAAGACTAGCAGTGAACGAAAATATGAAGAACACCTTCGAGCTGTCTACCGAAAGCAATGCAAGTAGGCTAGAACGTCTCTAGTTATGTTACAACTAGCGGGTATCGAGTACTCTTTGAAGTATTTTCCGTACCATGTATATCTTTGGATTTATATGTTACACGATACTCGCACACTATGTGCGTTTTTTAATTATAAGGGGGATATTAAAATGTGTGGTTTTTTAGTCGTTGGAAGTGAAGAATTTGAATTACAGGTTTTCCAAAAAGCTTTAGATAAAGCAGCGTATCGTGGGCCTGATTATCAACATGTCTCAATTGATCATGGAATAACATGGGGATTTAACCGTTTATCAATTATGGATTTATCAACAAATGGAAATCAACCTTTTGTTTATAAAGATTATACACTTGTATGTAATGGTGAAATATATAACTATCCAGCATTAAAAACAAAATTAGAAAGTAGCTATACTTTTAAATCTGGTAGTGATTGTGAAGTTTTGATTCCATTATATGAACAATATGGACTTGAAATTTTATGTAAATATTTAGATGCTGAATTTGCTCTTGTTTTATACGATAACAAAACAAAACAGTTAATGGCAGCAAGAGACCCAATGGGAATTAGACCTATGTTTTATGGTTATAGTAAAAAAGAACATCAAATATGTTTTGCTTCCGAAGCCAAAGCTTTATTTGATTTATGTGATGATATTATGCCTTTTCCACCAGGACATTATTATTTAGATGGTAAATTTGTTTGTTATAATGATTTAAGTGATCCTAAAACAATCGTTGATGATGATTTAGAAACAATTGCTGGAAAATTAAAAACAAAACTTGAAAAAGCCGTAGAAAAAAGATTTATGTCTGATGCTCCAATTGGGTATTTATTAAGTGGTGGATTAGATTCTTCTTTAGTATGCGCCATTGGTCAAAAATTATCAGATAAACCTATTCGTACTTTCGCTATCGGTATGGAAAGTGATCCTATTGATTTAAAATATGCTAAACAAGTTGCTGATTATTTAGGAACAGAACATACAGAAGTTATTATGAATAAAGAAGATCTCTATCAACATCTAAAAGAAGTCATCTATCATCTTGAAACTTTCGATATTACAACAATTCGTGCGAGTATGGCCATGTATATTTTATGTAAATATATTCACCAAAATACCGATATTAAAGTTATTATGACTGGTGAAGTTTCAGATGAATTATTTGGTTATAAATATACTGATTTTGCACCTAACGCTAAAGCTTTCCAAGAAGAAGCAAGTAAAAGAATCAAAGAACTTTATATGTATGATGTCTTAAGAGCCGATCGTTGTATTTCTGCACATGCTCTTGAAGGACGTGTTCCTTTTGCTGATCTTGATTTTGTTGATTATTCTATGTCTATTGATCCTGCTAAAAAAATGAATGTTTATAATAAAGGAAAATATTTGTTAAGACATGCTTTTGAAAGAACTGATTATTTACCACACGATATTTTATTTAGAGAAAAAGCAGCTTTTTCTGATGCTGTTGGTCATTCAATGGTAGATTATTTAAAAGAATTAGCTAAAGATAAATACAGTGATGAAGATGTTTTAAATGCTAAAGATAAATATTCATATTGTACACCTTTCACCAAAGAATCATTAATGTATAGAGATATTTTTGAATCATTCTTCCCACAACAAGGAAAATGGATCAAAGATTTCTGGATGCCAAATAAAGAATGGGAAAACTGTGATGTTGATGATCCAAGTGCTCGTGTGCTTAAAAACTATGGAAATTCTGGAAAATAAAAACAAAGCAATGCTAGATGTTTATTCTAGTATTGCTTTTTCTTCGTTTATTTTATTTTCAATAAATATCTTTTCTAATTCTCTTAAAAAGAATTGTGTTGTCCTATAATTCCTTTTTTTAGGTCCTTTTACATGCTTATGTTGTTTTCTAGAAAGATGCCCTAAATAACGAGAAGTCAACAAATTATTAATATTATCTTCTGTAATTCTTTTCCCCGATACATGAAGTATCGTTACTTTTTTAAGCAAAGCTAAACTTGCAAGTCCATAATCTTGACTAATCAATAGATCACCTTCTTGTAAATAAGAAAGAATCATTTGATCAACACTATCTTTTCCTACTTCACACATAATTATTTGAATTCTTTCATCTTCAATAACATGTGCAAAATCAATAAACAATAAAACTTCTACTCCATAATGCAAAGCAAGTTCAATAACTTTTTGACGATCAGGACAAGCATCTCCATCAATTAATAAACGCATAAGCCACTTCCAATAAGCACTAGCATAGCAATAACACCACCAATAAAGCCACCTAAATGCCCTGTTTTAGAAATATTTTTATCTGCCAACGTAAAAACAACATTAATAGCAATGACAGGAATAAATTGTTTTAAAACCATTAAAAATGGTCCTTGAAAAACAACACCTAAAGTCACAATAGCTCCTAAAAACCCATAAAAAATACCACTTGCACCTAAAGTAATCGTATTTTGATAACGTCCCTCTTTTTTAGATGCCATATAAGTAATAAGATAAGAAAAAATTCCAGAAATTAATACTAAATACAAATATTCTAAACTTCCCAAAAAAGGTTCAAAGAAAGTTCCACCCAAATAATAAAGTGCATAACAATTCATAAAAATATGAACTAAATCAACATGAACAAAATTAGCTGTTAAAAAGCGCCAATACTCTTGTTTATATTCTATTTTAGGAGGATAAAAAGCTCCATATTTAATAGCCAACGCTGATTTTTCATCTGAATGATCTATAAAATTAATAATGACATAAATGGCTACGGATATCACAATCATCGCTAAAGTTACACTCATTTTTTCTTCTCACTTTCATTTTTAATCACTTCTACTTTTCTTGTTCTTTGAATATTATTACCCTGACTATTTGTAATTGAGTAAATAACTTCATAGCTTCCTACTTCTTCAGTATTGACTGTATTTTTCAAAATCTTAATTTGATGTGTAATATCATTTCCATTACCATCACTAGCTTTAACACCTTCCATAATATCAAAATGTGTTCCTTGAACAATTTCAACATCATCAATACCTTCAAGCGTTGGATGATTTCCTAAGCTTCCCACAACAATCTTAGCTCTTAATTTAGCCGCTTGATTTCCCGCCACATCTTCTACAATAATATTAACTATATAAGAACCTTTTTTTGTGAATTTAAGAGTTGTATTTTTTGTTCCATCATCCTCTAAAAAATAAGCAATAACTTCTGATTGATCTTCTACTTTATCTATCAAATTCAAAGCACTAATTTCTTCATTTAAATTCACATTAAAAACAACTTGATTTAAAGTTACAACTGGTTTTGTTGTATCTTGAATTTTAATGTAAAATGGAAATTCTACTCCCGCATAAGAAGCCGATACTTTATAAACACCTATCTCATTTTTTAAATTAGAAAAATTTAATTGTACCTCATTAATAACATTTGCATTAGCATTGACATAATCTACCGGATTATTAGAAATTGGTGTTCCATATTCATAAACAAAAGTATCTCTTTTTAAAGTAACGGGTGTTATTCTAAAAGCAAAAATCGTTAGAAGAGTACTTACAACAACAAAGAATGTTAAAACAATACCAATTATTTTCTTCTTCATTGTTATCACCTCTTTCTAACCTATTATACCATCTCATTATGTCTTTTTTGTGAAAAATACCGTACTTTTGACAATATATTATGCCTTCATTTCAAAAAAAGCAATATAAATCAAACTCTATGTAAAAAAAACATAAAAAAAGGATAAGAGTAATTTCCTATCCTAATCTTTTTAATACTTTTTCTTTACCTAATAATTCCATAGAAGCCGCTAAATCAGGACCATGCATAATACCAGTTGTTGCAATACGTAAAGGCATGTATAACATTTTTCCTCTTGCTTTTGCTTCTTTTTGAGTCGCTTTAATACAAGCAAAAATTTGATCTTGTTTAAAATCTTCTTCAGCTAATTCTGCGACTTTAGATTTAAATACAGCTAAAGTATTTGGAATAGCTTCATCTTTCATAAATTCAATAGCTTCTTCTTCTAAATGAATTTCATCTTCAAAGAATAATTTAACTTGTTCAACGATTTCTTCACCACAAGAAATATGATCTCTATGCACTTCTACTAATTTTTCAATCCATGCTTCACTTTTATCACTTAAATCATAAGCTTCTTGTAAAAATGGTAAACATAATTCTGTTAATTGTTTTGTATCTAATTTCTTAATATATTGGCTATTGATCCATTTTAATTTATTCATATCAAAAATAGCCCCAGATTTAGAAATACGTTTAACATCAAATGCTTCAATTAATTCATCTAATGAGAAGATTTCTTGTTCACCTTCAGGTGACCACCCAAGTAAAGCAATATAATTTAAGATTGCTTCATTTAAGAAACCTTTATTAATTAAATCTTGATAAGAAGCATCTCCATTACGTTTAGATAATTTATGTTTTTCATCTTTCATAACAGGTGGACAATGAATATATGATGGTACATCCCATCCAAATGCTTGATAAATTAAATTATATTTAGGTGTTGAAGATAAATATTCATTTCCTCTTACAACATGAGTGATGTTCATTAAATGATCATCTACGATATTCGCAAAGTTATATGTAGGATAACCATCACTTTTTAATAAAACCCCTTCAGCAAGTCCTGCATTTTCTACTTCAATATGCCCATAAACTTCATCTTCAAAAGAAGTAATTCCAGTACTTGGAATTGTTTGTCTTACAACATATTTTTCACCATTAGCGATTCTTTGTTTTGCTTCTTCTAAAGAAAGATGTTTACAAGGATCAATATATCCTAATTCTTCATTATCAGATTCTTCTTTTGCCTTATTGATTGTTTCTTCATCACAGAAACAATAATGAGCTCCCCCTAATTCAACTAATTTATCAGCATATTCTTTATAAATAGCTAATCTTTCAGATTGAACATAAGGACCAACTTCTCCTGGTTTATTAGGTCCTTCGTCATAACCTAATCCTGTTTGATCCATAACTTTATAGATCATATCAACAGCACCTTCAACTTCTCTTTCTTGATCAGTATCTTCAATTCTTAAAATAAAATCTCCATGATCATGTTTAGCAATTAAATATTCATATAATGCTGTTCTTAAGTTACCGATATGCATATATCCAGTTGGACTAGGTGCAAATCTTGTTCTTACTTTTGCCATTTCTATACTCCTTTTTTCCTTAATAATACAACCGCTTGAGCTACCATTCCTTCTTGTCTGCCGACAAAACCAAGTTTTTCTCCACGTGTTGCTTTAATGTTAATTTGGCTGATGTCACAGTGTAATTTACTTGCGACATTTTCTCTCATTTTTTGAATATGTGGAGCCATCTTAGGTGCTTCACACATAATAATACTATCAAGGTTATTGATTTCATAACCTTCTTTATCCATCAGTTGATAACAATGTTCCAATAAAACCATTGAAGAAATTCCTTTATATTGAGGATCCGTATCTGGAAAATGTTTTCCAATATCACCAAGACCTAATGCCCCAATAATACTTTCAATAATGGCATGTAATAAAACATCTGCATCGCTATGTCCTAATAAACCTTTATCATGGTCAATTTTTACACCACCAATATATAAATCTCTTCCTTCTACTAATTGATGAATATCAATCGATTGTCCTATTCTAAACATGTTATCACCTTCCGCAAACATTCTAGCACATATTTTCTAATTTATGAAGTATTGGATGTTTTATAATCAAGGAAAATATGGTAAACTAAAACATATAAAAATTATGGGAGGACTTCCTATGGATAAAGAAGAAGTAGTAAGTAAAAATTTTATTGAAAAAATTATAGATCAAGATTTAGCGGAAGGAAAATATACAAAAATTGCGACACGTTTTCCTCCTGAACCAAATGGTTATTTACACATTGGTCATGCTAAATCAATCTTATTAAATTATGGATTAGCTAAAAAATATAATGGAACATTCAATTTACGTTTCGATGATACAAATCCAATGAAAGAAAAAACAGAATTCGTCGAAAGTATTGTTTCAGATGTAGAATGGTTAGGTGCTAAATATGATGGTGATATCAAATTTGCTTCAAACTATTTTGATCAAATGTATGAAGCTGCTGTTCTTTTAATCAAAAAAGGAAAAGCTTATGTTTGTGATTTAAGTCCTGAACAAATTAGAGAATACCGTGGTACTTTAACAGAACCTGGTAAGGATTCTCCATATCGTAATCGTTCAATCGAAGAAAACTTAGATTTATTCGAAAGAATGAAAAATGGTGAATTTGAAGATGGATCAAAAGTATTAAGAGCTAAAATTGATATGGCTTCATCAAATATCAATATGCGTGATCCTATTATTTATCGTGTTGCCAGAATGACACACCATAATACAGGAGATAAATGGTGTATTTATCCAATGTATGACTTTGCTCATCCAATTGAAGATGCAATTGAAGGAATTACTCATTCAATTTGTACTCTTGAATTTGAAGATCATCGTCCTTTATATGATTGGGTCGTTCAAGAAATTGGTTATGAACATCCACCAAAACAAATTGAATTCGCCAAACTTTATTTAACAAATGTTATTACAGGAAAACGTTATATTAAACGTTTAGTAGATGAAGGTATTGTTGATGGTTGGGATGATCCTCGACTAGTCACAATCGCTGCTTTAAGACGTAGAGGATTTACACCTGAATCAATTAAATCTTTTATGGAATTAGTCGGTGTTACAAAAAGTAACTCATCAAATGATTATGCGATGTTAGAATATTGTATTCGTAATGATTTAAAACCTAAAGCACCTCGCGTGATGGCTGTTTTAGATCCTATTAAATTAGTCATTGACAACTATCCCGAAGGACAAGTTGAATATTTAGATGCGATGGTCAACATGGAAAATCCTGATTTAGGTTATGAAAAAGTACCATTTGAAAGAGAATTATGGATTGATCGTGATGACTTTATGGAAGAACCACCAAAAAAATATTTTAGATTGTTCCCAGGAAATGAAGTTCGTTTAATGAATGCTTATTTTGTTAAATGTGTAGACTATGAAAAAGATGAAAATGGAAAAGTAACAGTTGTTCATTGTACTTATGATCCTATTACTAAAAATGGTACAGGATTTACAGGTAGAAAAGTAAAAGGAACAATTCATTGGGTTCCTGTTCATCATTGTAAAAAAGTAACAGCTCGTTTATATGAAAACTTAGTTGATGAAGAAAAAGGTGTTTATAATGAAGATGGATCTTTAAACTTAAATCCTAATTCATTAACTGTTATTGAAAATTGTTATGTTGAACCAGCTATTGAAAAATATAAACCTGGTGATTCATTCCAATTTGTAAGAAATGGATATTTCTGTATTGATACCAAAGATTCTACAGATGATCATTTTGTATTTAATAGAATCGTTTCATTAAAAAGCTCATTTAAATTACCTAAGAAATAAAAATTTGGAGATTGCTTTGACAATCTCCTTTTTTATACCAAAAGAAACAATACCCTAAGATATTGTTTCTTTTAATTATTTATTATATTTACGATCATGTGCTGCAGAAATTAAACCTTGGAATAAAGGTTGTGCACGGTTTGGTCTTGAAGTAAATTCTGGATGGAATTGACATCCTACATAGTAAGGATGATCTTCTAACTCAACAATTTCTACAAGATTTCTTTCTGGGTTAAATCCTGCAACTTTTAAGCCATTTTCAACTAAAACGTCTTTATAATTATTATTAAATTCATATCTATGACGATGTCTTTCTTTAATCATTTCTTTTCCATAAAGACGATAAGCATGTGTACCTGGATTTAATTGACATTCATAATCACCTAATCTTTGTGTACCACCCATATCTTCTAAAGATTGATCTGACATTAAGTTAATAACTGGATTTTTACATAATTCATCAAATTCTAATGAATTAGCATCTTTAATCCCACATACATTTCTTGCATACTCAATTGTTATTAATTGCATACCTAAACAAATACCTAAAAGTGGAACTTTATTAGTACGTGCATATTCAATAGCATCAATCATACCAGCAATACCACGATCACCAAATCCACCTGGAACGATAATTCCATCAGCATCTTTTAATCTTTCTGCTACATTTTCTTTATTTAATTCTTCTGAATTAATAAAATCAATATTAACAACACTATTTACATAATATCCTGCATGTCTTAAAGCTTCATTAACTGATAAATAAGCATCAGGTAATTGAACATATTTTCCAACTAAAGCAATATTTAATTCTTGATTTAAGTTTTTAACACGGTTAACTAAAGCATCCCATTCATCCATATGTGCTGCAGGTGCATTGATTTGTAAATGTTGTAATACTAAATCATCCATTTTTTGATCTAATAACATACGTGGTAATTCATATAAATTTTCTACATCGTAGTTAGAAATAACATTTTGTGTTGGTACATTACAGAATAATGAAATTTTGTCTTTTAATTCTTTTTCAATATGATGTTCACTACGACAAACAATAAAGTCTGGTTGAATACCTAAACCTCTTAATTCTTTAACACTATGTTGTGTTGGTTTTGTTTTAACTTCATGACTTGCTCCAATGTATGGAAGTAAAGTTGTATGAATATAAACAGTATTTTCATATCCTAAATCTAATCTTACTTGGCGGATAGCTTCAATGAAAGGTAAACTTTCGATATCTCCTGTTGTTCCACCAATTTCAGTAATGACGATATCTGCTTTAGAACTACGTGCCGCTGCATAAATTCTTTCTTTAATTTCATTTGTAATATGAGGAACAACTTGTACAGTAGCTCCTAAATAATCTCCACGTCTTTCTTTTGAAATAACGTTACTATAAATTCTACCTGTTGTAATTGATGAGTTTTTATTTAATTGTTCATCAATAAATCTTTCATAATGTCCTAAGTCTAAGTCTGTTTCTGCCCCATCTGCAGTAACAAATACTTCCCCATGTTGATAAGGTGACATTGTTCCTGGATCAACGTTAATATACGGATCTAATTTTTGCATGAAGACTTTTTGTCCTCTTTGTTTTAATATTCTTCCTAAAGATGCAGCTGTTAACCCTTTACCAAGACCAGACACAACTCCACCTGTTACAAATATATATTTAGCCATTTTCTATCCTCCTCTAGTATCTATAAAAATAAAAAGTGCCTTCCTATGGAAGACACTGTATTGCCCTTTCTTATTCTAACAATATTAAATATTTATTGCAATAATAAATTTATTATTTTTACACAAAAAAAGGAACAATATTCCTTTCCTTGCATATAAGTGATTTTTTGGGAGAGGGGTCACTTATACTTGTTTATTATATTGTCTTCATCTGACATGATTAATATAACAATTTTATATGAATTCATTATGAACTTTCTCTTAAGAGAAATTCTTACTCATAAAACTGCGTTTCATAATTTGCTAATTGTGCATATAGTTCAAAGTCTTCTTTTTGTTGTTCATAATAAAATGTGAATAAATTCCGTTACAAAAAATATAAAAAAGAAAAGGTAGGACATGCCTACCTTAACTATTATTTATCAAATTTATTTTTGTAATCGTAAATTTTACGTAAGATATCTTCCATATCTTTAACCATAGGCATTCTAGGGTTAGCTGGTGTACATTGATCTTCGTAAGCATTCATAGCAATTCTATGAACTGATTCTTCCCAAGCTTCTCTTGAGATACCTTGAGATTCTACGTTAGATGCAACACCTACTTTGTGACATAATTCTTCACAAGCATCAGCGAACATTTCAACACCTTCAGCTGGAGTTTTAGGATTTAATCCAATTAATTGAGCTAATTCCATGAATTTAACATCAGCTTTATAGTTTTCAATTTTTGGCCAGATATTTAATTTAGTTGGAATAGTTCCGTTATATCTAATTACGTGTGGTAATAAGATACCATTTGTTCTACCATGTGGAATATGCCATTCCCCACCAATCTTATGAGCTAATGAGTGGTTCATTCCTAAGAATGCATTTGCGAATGCCATACCTGCGATAGTTGCAGCATTATGCATTTTTTCTCTAGCAATTGGAGTACCTTTCTTAACTGATTCTTCTAAGTATTCAAATACTAATTTAACAGCTTGTTTAGCCCATCCATCAGTAAAGTCAGATGCTAAGATTGAAACATAAGCTTCAACCGCATGAGTTAATACGTCGATACCTGTATCAGCAGCGATTGCTCCTGGTAATGACATTACGAATTCAGGGTCAACGATAGCGATAGTTGGTGTTAAAGCATAGTCAGTTAATGGATATTTTTTGTTTTCTTTCTTATCAGTGATAACTGCGAAAGGAGTAACTTCTGATCCAGTTCCTGATGTAGTTGGGATACAGATCATTTTTGCTTTTTTACCTAATTCAGGGAATTTGAAAGCACGTTTTCTGATATCCATGAATTTTTGTTTGATATCATCAAAGTTAACTTCTGGGTTTTCATACATTAACCACATAACTTTAGCAGCATCCATTGATGATCCCCCACCTAAAGCAATGATACAATCAGGTTCGAATTTTCTCATTAATTCTACCCCTTCTCTTACAGTATCAATACTTGGATCTGGTTCAACATCAAAGAATAATTCGATATCTACATGATTACGTCTTCTTCTAATAACGTCTTCGATTTTTTCAACATAACCAAGATTTACCATACTTCTATCAGTAACGATCATGGCTTTTTCCATATGTTTCATATCTCTTAAGTATCTAATTGAATTCTTTTCAAAGTATACTTTTGGAGGAAGTTTAACCCATTGCATATTGTTATTACGTCTCCCTATTCTCTTAATATTGATTAAGTTAACAGCACTTACGTTGTTAGATACTGAGTTATGTCCGTAAGAACCACAACCTAATGTTAATGATGGAATGAATGCATTATATACTGATCCAATACCACCGAATGTTGATGGAGCGTTTTCAATGATACGGATTGCTTTACATGCATGTCCGAATTTTTTAGAAATTTCATGATCTTCTGTATGAATTGCAGCAGAGTGACCTAAACCGTTAAATTCAACCATTGCAGCTGCTTTAGCGATACCATCATCAGTGCTTTTAGCTTTTAAGATAGCTAATACTGGAGATAATTTTTCTCTAGTTAATGGTTCATTTGGTCCTACTTCTTTACATTCAGCACAGATAATTTGTGTTTCAGCAGGCACTTTGAATCCAGCTTGTTCAGCAATCCATTCAGCAGGTTTACCTACAACATTTGGATTTAATTTAGCTTGAGCAACATTGTCTGAATAAGCTTCTGCACCAAACATGAATTTTTCAAGTTTAGCTTTTTCTTCTTTGTTTACAAAGTAAACATGGAATCTTTTAATTTCTTTCATGAAATCACTGTAGATTTCTTGGTCAACGATTGCTGCTTGTTCAGAAGCACAAATCATACCATTGTCGAAAGATTTTGATAATACGATATCATTTACAGCTCTTGGTAATACACATGTTTTTTCAACATATGCAGGTACGTTACCAGCACCTACACCTAAAGCAGGTTTTCCACATGAATATGCAGCTTTAACCATTGCGTTACCACCAGTTGCTAAGATAGTTGCAACACCTGGGTGATTCATTAATGCATTAGTAGCATACATAGATTTAATTGATAACCATTGGATACAGTTTTCTGGTGCACCAGCAGCAATAGCAGCATCTCTAATTACGATAGCAGCTTGTTTTGAACTTTCATGAGCGCTTGGGTGGAACGAGAAAATGATTGGGTTTCTTGTTTTTAAAGCGATTAATGATTTGAAAATTACTGTTGAAGTTGGGTTAGTTGTTGGAACGATACCACAAACAACACCTACTGGTTCAGCAATTTCAGTAATACCAGTTAATGGATCTTCATTGATGATCCCTACTGTTTTTAAATGACGTAAATTGTTAGTAACATATTCACATGCAAATAAGTTTTTAACAGCTTTATCTTCAAATACTCCACGTCCTGTTTCGTTAACTGCAGCTTCAGCTAAAATACCATGATGGTCTAGTCCAGCTACAGAGCATTTAGCGACGATGTAGTCTACTTGTTCTTGTGTAAAATCTTCAAATTCTTCTAAAGCTTTTAAAGCTTTGTTTACAAGGTCATCAACATGAGCATCAGTTTCTGCTTCAGTTGGGACAGCTTGTTGTACGGGTTTTTTTTCTGCCATTTTATTTCCTCCATAACTATTGTGAAATTTTTCATTTGTACACAACCATCTTACATGAAAAACATAAAAAAAACAAGCATTATCGCTCGTTTGATGTGAAAAGAATAACGTAAGCGATTACATTTTTAATTTCTTAAAATTTTTATTTGCAATAACAATATTGACACCTTTTTCCTTAAAATAAGCATATCTAAAACGGTTCTTTACACCCCATGTATTGATGTCTAATCCAGCTTTTAAAAAGAGTGCAATTTCATCTTCATCTAGAAAATCTTCACGTGCATGTACATGAAATTTTTGTGTTAAACATAATTGTTTATTTTTTTCATAATCATCTTCAAAAAGATAACCTAAATATAAAGATGAATCAATTGCTCTTAATTTATAAAGAGAATCAACATAAAAACTTGAAAAGAAAACTTGATCTAGCATCCCCATTTCTTTGATCATTTGATAGCTTTCTAGTTCTATTCCTGGATATTGAATTTTATTTGTTTTAATTTCTAAGTTGATCTTTACATTTTTTCCTTTACATAATTCCAATAATTCTTTCAACAAAGAAATTCTTTGAGGATTTTCTTTTGTTCCAAAATTATATGCACAAAGCTCTTCATAAGTCATATCTTTAATATAACCTTTTCCATCACTTGTTCGATTGATTTTTTCATCATGACATAAAACAAGAACACCATCTTTTGTTTTATGCACATCTGTTTCAATACCATCAAATCCACTTTCAATAGCTTTTGAAAAAGCTAACATTGTATTTTCAGAATATTGATCACTATAACCTCTATGTCCAAACAACAACATAGTCTCACCTCCAAAGCCTATTTTACTCTTTTTATTGTTAAGAATACACCAAAAAATGTAATTTAAAAAGCAGACTTTTATAAAGAGTCTACTTTTCATGTACTATTTTAAAAGAATCTAAATAATAAAGTTCAAGATCTTTATTACATTCTAACATACTACATTCACTAAATATTCTTGTTTTGACACTCCCCATGTCTAAGACAGGGGATTCTTACTACCTGCCAACATTGTTGGCTGACCAGTTCATTTCTGATAGGTCGCAGTGCAAGATAGGGGTATGCCATTACCCTTCCTAGAGCAGAACCTATAGTTCTCTAGGCAGTATATCTGTTACCAATATACTCAGTTGAGTTGCATATATTTATAGCTCCTAGCAGATCCCTGTGTGTATGATATCCACATCTGCATATATAATTCCTGTCTTTTGCATGTTGGATTCTTCCACATATCGGACAGATCTGACTTGTATATGCTGGATCTACATACTCAACTTCTATGCCTGCCAGTTTTGCTTTGTATTCTATAAATGTAGCTAGTCTATAGAACGACCATGTATGCAGGCTATGATTGTTTTTTCGACTTGTTCTTGTCGTTGAGCGGATGTTTTGTAGTCGCTCTAATTTGATTACTGAGACATCATGTGCTTTTGCTGTATTTATAATTTCACGACTTAGCTTATGATCTATATCTTTCATTGTTAATTTTTTTCTTTCATATAATTACCTTTGTCATTATAACAAAAAAGTTCACTTTAAATAAAGTCACGTTCCTTCAACCATGTTGTAATTCCATCATCATTGACATCTGGACATATTTCATCAGCCACCGCTTTTGCTTCAGGAACCGCATTATCCATTGCAACACCTGTTCCAACAGTTTCTAACATTTCTAAATCATTGCGTCCATCTCCAAAAGCAATCGTATCTTTGATATCTTTATGAAGTGCATCTACTAATTTTTGGATTCCTACAGCTTTAGAAACACCTTTTAATGTTAAATCAAACGAACATCCTGTTTGATGTCTTTGAATATCAAAATATGGAGATAATGTTTCAACTAAAAGAGGAATATCTTCTTTTGAATTGATAACGATCATTCCAATATATGTTTCAATTTCTTGTGGATCAAAATCATCAATAATTGTTTCATCTTTCATTCCCCATACTCTAGCAAATTCTTTATGTTGTGGGTCATTTTTATCTAAGACATAAATATAATCGCTACTTTCAAAATAGAAACTAAAATGATGTTCTTTAGATAATTTAATTGTTTCTTCTATTGCTTTTGCTGGAACAACAGCTTTATAAATAGCATCTCCTTTATATTCTACATAGCCCCCATTACAAGTGACATATCCACTAAAAGGATAATCCATAACACCTTCTGTAATAAAGCATTTGCATCTACCTGTAGCTAGAAATACATCATGACCTTTTTGTTTTAACTGATCAAAGGAATTTCTATTTATTGTTGATATACCATAAAGCCCTTTATTACAATCTATCAATGTACCATCTATATCAAAGAAAAATAATTTAGACATCTTTACCTCCATAATATAAAAGACAAATGTGAATACATTTGTCTAGAATGTTTTTTCTAATGCTACTAAATCAATTTCCATAGGTGTTTGATTACCTAAAAAATCAATAAGTACTTTAGCCGTTTCTTTTTCAAAATCAATCGATTCAACAGTTCCACTTTTACCAGCAAATGGACCTGAAATAACATTTACTTCATCTCCAACAGCATAGTCAATTTCGATTGCTGAAGTACTAATACCCATATTCTTTAAGATTGGATCTAATTCATGTTTTTGAAGCGGGAAAGGTTTTGCTCCTCCACCAGAAGAACCAATGAATCCTGAAACCCCTGAAGTATTACGTACAACATACCAAGCTTCATCTGTCATAACCATTTCTACAAGAACATATCCAGGAAACATATTTGTTACTTTGTTGATTTTTTTACCATCTTTAATAACTGTTTCTACATGTTCTGGAATAATGATATTATATAAGCAATCTTGTAATCCCATTGATTCAATACGTTTTTCTAAGTTTTCTTTTACTTTATTTTCATGACCATTGTATGTACAAACAACATACCATTGTCTTCCTTCATCATTCATTCCTGCCATAATTAATCCATCCCCAATGCTTTCAATATAAATGCAATAACGGCATCTCCACCAAAGAAGAATAACCCCATTACAAAAGTAAACACTAATACAGTTAAAGAATTATTAAATAATTCTTTTTTTGTTAACCAATGAACGTTTTTAATTTCAGCTCTGATTCCTTTTAAATTGAACCACTCTTTAAATTTTAATTCACGTTCTACTTCTTCAACGACTTCTGTTTCCGCCTTTTTACCAAACACGACATAGCCTCCTTATTTTGTTTCTTTATGTAACGTATGTTTTCCACAACGTTTACAATATTTATTTAATTCTAATCTTTTTACATTTAATCGTTTATTTTTAGTCATTGTGTAGTTTCTCGATAAACATTCACTACACACTAAAATGATTTTTTCTTTCATCTTATCAACTCATTTCTATGCCACTATAATTTAGCATAAAAGCTAGCTATAGTCAATCTTATTTAGATTTGTCCATCTTTTTTTGTAAGCGATATTTCGCATTATAGACACAACGAATATCAATATTCAACAATTCAGCAATTTCTTTACTCTTATATCCTTTCATAAGACAATCAAATATTTTTCTTTCAAGTGAAGAGCTTGCTTTTTCTATTTTATTTAAATAATAACTTTTGTTTTCATTTAACCGTAATTGATATTCCGGTCTATTATAACTCTTTTGATCTGCAATAATATTTTCAATACGCATATTACTTCCATAGATTTCTTGATCTAAAGAAATCGTAGAAATTTTATTACCTCTATTAAGTATCCTTTTTTGTAATTTTAATACATCATTAATCGCATATGAAAAATATGTATTTATAGAAGCATTCTTATCATAGCGATAGCGATCAAAAATTCCAATCAAAACAAGTAACGCCTCTTGACTATAATCTTCTGCAGAAGTTAATGCTGTTTCTCTACAATAACGTTTCACAAAAATTTCAATTTTATTTTTATACTCATCTAACAACAATTTATACGCTATTGAAGAACCTAAATGATATAAATACAATAATTCTTGTTCATTATACGCTATCATAGTTTGTCTCTCCTTTCTTACTATAAAGGATGACGTGAGTTATAGACTTGATATAAAAGAACAGATGCAGCTACTGATGCATTTAATGAATTCACATGTCCTACCATTGGTAAAACAACATTAATATCACAACTTTTCTTTACCAATCTTGACATTCCAAATCCCTCTGAACCAATAACTAATACTGTAGGCATATTGTAATCAACACTTCTATAATCTTGACTGTTTTCTAATTCACAACCAACGACCCAAAATGCCTTCTTTTTTAAATCTTCTAATGTTCTTGTTAAATTTGTTACCTGTGCTACTTTTACATGATGAATAGCTCCTGTTGAAACTTTCGCAACCGTTCCATTCAATCCAACACTTCTATTTTTTCCAATAATAACACCGTCAACACCAACAGCATCACATGTTCTCAAAATAGCACCTAGATTATGAGGATCTTCCAAACCATCTAACATAAGTAATAGAGGTTGTTTATTTTCAGGAATATCTTTTAAAATTTCATCAATTGTATAATAGCGATAATTTTCAATATAGGCCATCACTCCTTGATGAACAACCTTTCCTACCTTCTTATCAAATTCTTTCTTATCAACAAATTCTAATGGAATTTGATTTCTTTTACAAATATCAAAAATTTTAGAATCCTTATGCCCATTTAACATATAAATCTTATAAACACTTGCACCCTTTAGCGCCTCCATGATAGGGTTCTTTCCATATATATATTGTTTCATATTTTTCTCCATTTTTCGTCTCAAATTTGTCTCAAATTTGTCTCATTTACATATCTTTTGAATTCATCAAATATCTCATAAATTCTATCTTTACATTCATTTAAATATAAATGTCCTATTAAACATTCAAATCCTGTTGAATAACGATGTTCTTTAGTATCTCTTTTAGAAGTTTTTGTATTTCTCCCTCTTTTAAAAATACCAACTTCTTTTTCAGTTAAAAAATCAATTTCTAATAAATGTAAAATAAATTTTTCATGGGACAAACTACTAACAAAATAAGTTGCTTCTTGGCACAACTCATTTACTTTTTTTAGTTCACTTTCTTTTACTAAATAATCTCTAACTAAAAGTTCTAAAACACTATCTCCTAAATAAGCAAGAACTAATGGATTGATAAAATCTGGATTCATTAAATAATCCCCTTTTGAATTAATTCTGCACGATATTGATCAGCTTTTTCAAAATCTTTAACAGCTTTAGCGTCTAACCATTTTGAATATAATTCTAATTCATCTTCATCTAATTGTTTTGGTTTAAAAACAAATCCAATGACATCTGTCATCTTAAGTAAAGTATTATATTCTTTTAAAATTAAAGTATTGTCTTTTTCTTTTACACGCATTGCTTGATTTAATACTTTAACTTGATTTAAAATTTCAGTTAAAGCTAAAGAAGTATTTAAATCATCCGCTAAAGCATCTACCATATGATCAACAGTGTCTTTATTAAAGCCATCACCATCAAGATGATTTACTTGTACATAAAGAGATGTTTGTTTTAAAACGTTTTCTACTTTAGCTACTTCTTTTTTTACACCTTCAATAATCTCATTTGTCATATTTAAAGGATTTCTATAATGGCTTGATAACATAAACCATTTATAAACATTGCATCCAAGTTCTACAATTAAATCTTTAGCCCAAACAACATTACCTAAAGATTTAGACATCTTTTCATTATTAATATTGATCATTTGATTATGCATCCATGTATCTGCAATAGGATGTCCATTTAAAGCTCTTGATTGAGCAATTTCATTTTCATGATGTGGAAATTTTAAATCTTGACCTCCACCATGGATATCAATACGCCCATTTTCAAAAATATCATTGATCATAACAACACATTCTGTATGCCATCCTGGTCTCCCTTTTGACCATGGACTATCAAATTGAATACCTTCATCTGTTTTCTTCCATAAAGCGAAATCAGTTGTTTCTTCTTTAACACCTTTATCTTCAACACGTTCACTTGCACCTGCTACAAGGTCTTCAATTTTAATACCCGATAATTCGCCATATTCCTTTACTTTAGAAACTCTAAAATAAACATCTCCATCAACTACATATGCATAACCTTTATCTACTAATTTTTGAATAAAAGAAATAATTTGATCCATTGTTTCTGTAACTCTAGGTGCATAAGTAGGAAATTCTAAGTTTAATCCTCTTCTAACATCTTCATAAGCCTTAATATATTTATCAGTTAATTCTTTTTCAGTAATACCTTCTTGTTTAGCTGCTTTAATAATTTTATCATCTACATCAGTAAAGTTTGAAACAAAAGTCACTTTATTCCCTAAATATTCAAATGTTCTTCTTAAAACATCAAAAACAATCATTGGTCTTGTATTTCCAATATGAACATAGTTATAAACTGTAGGTCCACATACATAAATACTTACTTCACCTTCTTTTAAAGGTTTAAATTCTTCTTTTTTATTTGTAAGTGTATTAAATAATTTCATAATGTTCCTCCTCTAATAAAAAAAGCATACACTATCTAGACACTGCCGTGTTCTTCCACCAGATAGACGATGCTTATCATGACCTTAACGCAATCAACGTTCTTTCTTTTCAAAAGACTCAAGTAAGTGCATTTCTATTCAATCATTTAGACAATTTCCACCAGCATGCCCTCTCTATAAAATATCATCAATATACTTCTCTTACCTATAATTTTTTTATTGACCTTATTCTATCACAAAATATTTATTTTACAATCCAGAAGACTTCGTAAAAGACTCTAAATAAACAATCATTTTCTTTAAATTCTTTCTAAAATCTTTTCGATTTGCTTCATAACCATAAACATACGTATTCTTATCATCAAAATATACTAAATGAATAAACTTCAATCCAGTTTTTACATAACTTCCCTTATATTCATAACATTTAAGTCCACTTTCTAAAGCTGGCATTTTAACTTTTAATGATGAAACTCCTGAAGCCTCTAATTCACCTTTATAAAGTTCAGATAATTGATCAGTATCATTATCATATTCATTTTCTTCTACTTTATAAAATAATATTTGATTTTCTTTAGTAAAACGTGTAACTCCATCATTTGGATTACCCTCACTTAATTTAAAATCAGAAGGATAATAAAAAGAAACACCTACACCTGCCTCATATAAAACACCATCTTTATTTGCTGAAACAGTTGTATCTTTTCTTCCACAAGCAACTAATGAAACAACACAAACAAAAACCACCATTAATTTTATTATGCTTTTCATATCATCACCTCGTCTTCTTATTATTCTACACGACTTTATTGATTTTGACAACTCTATGGAAAAGACCATTTTGTTCTTCATTTTGCTCTAAAAAAAATGCCAGTTTAAACTGACATTAATTGCTTTTGTTTCTTATATCATTCCAAAAACCAGGAACATTATCAGAAGCATTAGATTCACCTTTAATATAAGCACAATACAATTGTACTTTAACATCTTGTTTGGTAGAATCCTTTACACCTTTCATACGATTATAGTTAATGCCATTTTCAGCCTTTGTATACATTGCACGCCCCACTTCTTCTTTAGCATTTGCTTCTCCGCTTTTAGACCATAAATATTTATGAGACCATATTTTACCATCATAAAACCATGGCTTACTATCTTTTGTTTCTTGATAGATAACACAGTAAACATGATACATTTTTTCTTCATCTGCACTTCCTTTATAAGAAGTATGCCCCGCTCCAAAAATCAATATATATGGATTTTTTTCCAATCCTGCTTTTGATTTTAAATCAGCAGCCTGTTCTTTAGTTAATTTTTTATTTCCATTTTTAGAGCCATTATCATCACCAAATTCACCATCAGTCCCATAAGTTCTAATCAAAGTTGTTTGTGATGCGATCAATGCATCTCTTACTTTATATAATTGTTCAGATTCTTTTGCTTGTTCAACATATCCTAATACTGATGGAACTGCAATAGCTGCAAGTATAGCAAGTATGACAAGTACAACAATAATTTCTACTAATGTAAACCCCTTTTTGTTTCCTTTTTTATTCACGTCAACAACTCCCTTATATTTCATATAATACCCTTATTATCAATACTTTTCAAGATAATAAAAGAAGTACCACCAAGTGATACTCCTCTATTTTTAAAGTAATGACGCAAATAAACGAATGTATTGTTCTGCACTTGCATCCCAATCTAATTTTTCAGCCATTGCACGTTGCACTATTGCATCCCATGCATCTGGATAATCATAGAAAGTATGCAATGCATAATCAATTGTATCCATCATCTCATGTGCATTATAGTTAGAAAAACTGAATCCTGTACCAGTTTGTTCAAATTCATTATATGGTTGAACACTGTCAGCTAAACCACCTGTTTCTCTAACAATAGGAATTGTTCCATATTTTAATGACATCATTTGTGACAAACCACAAGGTTCAAATAATGATGGCATTAAGAACATATCACATCCTGCATAGATACGATTTGATAATACAAAATCATATTTACATTGGAATGATACTTTATTTTGATGCGCCCATGCTGCACCTTTTAAAGCATCTTCATACATACGATCTCCTGAACCCAAGATAACGATTTGAACTTTTCTTTGACACATTGCTTCAAATTGATTAATAATCAAATCTAATCCTTTTTGTTCAGTTAACCTTGTTACGATACCGATTAAAGCAACTTCTGGATCTTCTGGTAATCCAACTTGTCTTTGTAATGCTAATTTATTTTCCAACTTACCATTTTTAACTGAACGAGCTGAATATTTTTTAACGATTGTTTGATCTTTACTTGGATTGATAACATCATAATCAACACCATTTAAAATACCATATAAATCATGTTTTCTCATTTCAAGAATAGATTGTAATCCTTCACCATATTGATCAGTTAAAATTTCTTTAGCGTAAGTCGGAGACACTGTCGTAATAACATCACTGTAGAAAATTGCCGCTTTCATCATATTTAAACATCCATCATTACGACAGTTCCCGTTATAATATAAATAACTATCTAACGCAAAGTATTCTTCCAATAATTTTGGATCAGCTTTTCCTTGGAACAAAATATTATGAATTGTGAATACAATTTTAATATTTTGATAATAATCATAATAACAATATCTTTCTTTATAAAGCATTGCAATCATTGCTGTTTGCCAATCATTTAATTGTAAAACATCAGGTTTAATATTTAAATGACTAATTAATTCTAGAACCGCAAAATCAAAGAACGCAAATCTTTCATAATCATCATCATAACCATATAATCCTGGTCTACCAAAATATTGTTCATTATCAATGAAATAGAAAGTTACACCATCTACTTCAGCTTTAAATATACCACAATAGCGTTTTCTCCATCCCATATAGATATCAAAATTTGTTACATATTCAATTTGATCTACAAATTTCATATCTTGATATTTAGGAATAACAACAATACTTTCAACATCTTTTTTTGCTGTTTCTTTTGGTAATGAACCAATAACGTCAGCTAAACCACCCGATTTGATAAAAGGAGTCGCTTCACTGGCAACATACATAACTCTCATTAAACACGGTCTCCTTCTTTAATATAAAGTGGACTTGTTTCTGTTCCTTTTAATTCTAATTTCTTTTCAACTTTTGCACGTTTATCAATAATTACGTTTTCTAATACTGCTCCAGAAGCAATCTTAGACCCAGAGAAGATAACACAATTTTTAATAACTGCACCTTTTCCAATTGTAACTTCACGTCCAAGAATACTATTTTCAACAGTTCCATCAATTACTGCGCCATTAGCTACGAATGATTTTTTTACATTAGCGTTTGCTAAATATTTTGTTGGAGGTGTGTCGTTTGTATTTGTATAAATTGGCCAATTTGATTTAAATACACGTGATGAAATATCAATATCTAACATTTCCAATGAATATTTGAAGTATGCTTCTGTAGAATCTAAGCATCTAGCATATCCTTTATATTCATAAGTATGAATTTGTTTTTCATCACATAAATATCCTAGAATATCTTTTAAATCATAGAAAGCAGAAATCTTATGTGCTTTTTTCATGATTTCTAATAATTCTTTTCTATTGATTACATAAGTTTCTAATGAAATATTTTGTCTTTTTCTTGTACCTTTATTAATTGTTTTACCAGTTAATAAACCATCTTTATCTATTTCTAAAACATCACAACCAACCCAAGCAACATCTGCATCTTTTGCTTTACGATAAGTCATTGTGATTGTTGCTCCTGATTTTTCATGAGCTGTAATCACATCATTATAATCCATTGTGGTAACGATATGAGCAGGTGCAATCACAACATAATCTGCATTACTTGTTTCTAAGAAATGAATATTTTCAACTAAGTTGTTAATATCATGATTGTATTTAGGATCGTTAGCATATTTTTCATTATAAAGTAATGAAACACCACCAGCTTTTTGGTTAAAGTTCCAAGAATTACCATTTCCTAAATGTTTAAATAAAGAACGTGGTTTCTTTTGAATCATAACCCCAATTGCATCTATTTTAGAATTTGACATATTTGATAAAACAAAGTCAATAATTCCATAACGACCAAGGAAGCTTACAGAGGCCACTGGTCTTCTTTCTGTTAATCCCGTAAATTCTATATCTGAATGTAAGTTTACTAAACCAATAACTTTTGCCATCTTTACTTCCCCCTCTTATCTACTATTATCGCTCACTAATTCAACTTCTTTAGCTTCTGAATTAATGACAGTTCCAGCTTTAACAACTACATTTTCATCAATAATGGCTTTATAGATTTCTGCCCCTTCTTCTACAAGAACACCAGGCATCAATACAGAGTCAACAACTTTTGCGCCTTCTCCAACATTGACATTATTGAATAAAACAGATCCTTCAACAGTTCCGTTAACCATACATCCTTGAGTAACAAGAGAGTTTTTAACTTCTGCTTTTTCACCGATAATTTGAGGTTTTCCTAAAGTGTCTTCAGTATAGATTTTCCAATCTTTTTTGATATTATATAAATCTAAATCTTTATCTTTAAGTAAATCCATGTTAGCTTCCCATAAACTATCTACAGTACCAACATCTTTCCAATATCCATCAAATTCCCAAGCATAAAGCTTTTTATTATCATTTAACATTGCTGGAATGATATTCATACCAAAGTCATGTTTACTATCTTTATCTTTTGCATCAGCTACTAGATATTTACGTAATTGTTTATAAGTAAAGACATAAATACCCATAGATGCAAGAGTTGATTTTGGATGTTCTGGTTTTTCTTCGAATTCATAAATAGTTCCATCTTCATGAGCATTCATAATACCAAAACGACTCGCTTCTTTAAGTGATACATTTAATACTGCAATTGTAGCATCTGCACCACGTTGTTTATGAGCTGCTAACATTTGATCGTATTCCATTTTATAAATATGATCTCCTGATAAAATCAAAACATACTCTGGATCATAACGATCTAAGAAATCTAAGTTTTGATAAATGGCATCTGCAGTACCTGCATACCAAGTGGCTCCTACTTCGTCTCTTTCACGTGCTGGTAAAATAGCAGCCAAAGAATTAGCTCCATCTAATCCCCATTTAGTTCCAGCTCCAACATAAGTTCCAAGTAAAACTGATTCATATTGTGTAAGTACACCTACGATATCAATACCTGAATTTGCGCAGTTACTTAGTGGAAAGTCGATGATACGATATTTCCCCCCAAAGTGAACTGCCGGTTTTGCGACTTTTGCTGTAAGTTCTTTTAAACGTGTTCCACGCCCTCCAGCTAAAATCATAGCGACAATTTCTTTTCCCATTTTTAACTCCTCCTATACAAAATGTAAGCGCTTTAATCTACATCTTTATCTTATCATATTTCACTTTATAATTCACGGAATTATTTAAGTTTTTAAGCAATAATAGATCAAATACTTAGGGTAATATTATTGTACTCCTTTTTTGACATAAATTTAAAGGATAATCATAAATTATTTTGAGGTGAAAACATGGCTCGAATTTCATATACCGAAAAAGAAGTCGAATTATTGGCGAGATTGATAAAATCTGAAGCTTTAGGAGAGGGCGAAGAAGGCATGCTCCTTGTAGGAAATGTCGTTGTCAATCGTGTTGTCGCAAATTGTGACATTTTTAGAAATGTCAGAACTATTAGTGAAGTTGTCTATCAGACAAATCAATTTGCTGGAGTAGGACAACCGCTATTTAATGAACCTGTGAGTCAAAATGAAAAAGACATTGCCTTAAGATGTATTAATGGCTATCGAAATGAACCCGCCACGAACGCCTTATGGTTTAAAAATCCTGGCACAAATGTTGATTGTCCAGAAACGTTTTATGGAAGACTATCTGGAAAATATAAAAAACATTGTTTTTATAACCCAGGGTTAAAAGATAATTGTGACTTATAGGAGGTCTCTATGGATTATTTTGATGATTTAAACCCTTACTTAGTAAAAGAAGATGATAATGAAAATCTTACCAGGCAACAAACTGTTCCCCCTACTCAACCCGTAGAACAAACATACGTTGAAAATATCTTACGTGTTAACGTTGGTAAAAAAGGAACATTCTATTTTAGTTATACCGGTTCTAAAACATGGAATGATAAGATTTATACAGGAACATTGCAACAAGCTGGTAGAGATCATTTTATTATCGTAACTGATACTGGTAAAACAGTAATGTTATTACTTGTTTATTTATTATGGGCAGAATTTGATGAGCCTTTAGATTATCAATATAAAGTAAAATAAGTGCTTACGCACTTATTACATATTTTCGTACTGTTGATACAAAATGTAATGATCCTGTTACAACAATATTTTGATGTTTAGCCTTCATTATTTCAATAGCTTTTTGATAGGGAATATGTCCCCCTTGACTTCTTTCATCATCAAAATCAGCAATCACAACATCAAATTCTTTCAACATATCTAACATCTTTTGACAATCTTTATCCATCAAAGCACTAAAAACAATTCCAACATCTTCCAATTTTCTTTCTTTGATTGTTTGAATTAATGCCTCTATTCCACTGATATTATGAGCACCATCTAAATAAAGATGTCCAAATTGTTCAAAACGACAAGGCCATTTAAAATCATCGATCACCGCTTGAATATCTTCATCATTTAAATCACATAGATAATCAACAACATTTAAAGCAAGCGTTAAATTACTTACTTGATATGTTGGTAAATGTAATACATATTTTTTTTGATGAAAATGTAGATGATAAGGATACTGATATTGTTTTTCTACTTGTAAAGGATAAAAAGTACTTTGATGTTTTGTACAATAATCTTTAAAATAACTTAATATTTCTTTATTTTGTTCAGTTGTAAATAAAGGGACCCCTTCTTTAACAATACCTACTTTATGACTGGCTATTTCTAACAAAGTATCTCCTAACATAAATTGATGATCATAACCAATATTACTAATAACAGCTACCTGACTTTGAATGACATTTGTCTTATCATTCAAACCACCAATCCCACATTCAATCACATGATAATCTAAATCTAATTCATGAAAATAATTAAGCATGATTATTGTATCTATTTCAAACATCGAAAGATGTTCTTTTTCTATTATTGGATATAAATCATTGACTAATCGTAACAACTCTTCATCTGGAATAGGTTTTCCATCTACCGAAATTCTTTCATTATGTTTAATAATATAAGGTGATGTAAACGTTCCTACATGATAGCCTTGTTTTACTAGTAAATCTTTAATAAAAGTCACTGTTGAGCCTTTTCCATTTGTTCCTGCTACATGAATAACATTTTTTAAATCAACAGGTAGATGATACCTTTTTATAATTTCTTGAAACTCTTTAAAAGAACGTTTCATTCTTTGTGATTCAATAAAATTCAAAGCTTCATCAATTGTTTTAAACATTGGGAATACTCCAATCAATAGGTGTCATTCCATTTTTAATTAAAAACTCATTTGTTTTAGAAAATGGTCTTGAACCAAAGAAACCTCTATATGCTGAAAGTGGTGAAGGATGCACACTTGTAAGTACTAAATGTCTAGAATCAATGTATTTTTTCTTTTCGATTGCGTTCTTTCCCCAAAGAATAAAAACGAGTGGTTTTTCTCTTTCATTTAAATAACGTACAATATTCAATGTAAAAGTTTCCCAACCTAATCCCTTGTGAGAATTTGCTTTTCCTCTTTCAACAGTCAAAACATTATTAAGTAACAAAACACCTTGTTTAGCCCAATAAGTTAAATCACCATGGTTAGGAATAGGAAGCCCTAAATCATCATGAATTTCTTTATAAATATTCACAAGACTTGGTGGTATACGCACATCTTTGGTAACTGAAAAGGCAAGTCCATTGGCTTGATGAGGTTCATGATAAGGATCTTGTCCTAAAATAACAACCTTTACATCATCAAAGTCACATAAATTAAGGGCTCTAAAGATTTGTTTTTTAGGTGGATAAATCGTTTTGGTTTCATATTCTTTTTCAATAACTTGATGTAGTTTTTGATAATATTCTTTTTGTGATTCTATTTCAACAATGGTCTTAAATCTATTCATGATTTTCTCCTAATACAAATTTTTCAATAACTTCTTTAACAGCCCCTTCATCATAATCTTTTTGTGTCACATATTGAGCAAGTTCTTTAATATCATCACTTGCACAAGCCACTGCACAACCAAGTTTAGCTGTTTTAATCATTTCTACATCATTATAATTATCTCCAATACCAATCGTTTCATCCATATCATATCCTAGATAATTTACTAACCAACGCATCCCATAACCTTTATCAACACCTTTGGTATTCATTTCTAAATAACGTCCACTAGAAAATGCAATACTACATGTTTCTTGAATACTTTCAGGTAATTTTTTAGCAAGTTGTTTTAAATAATCCATATCTCTTTTTTCATATAGAATCTTTGCAATTTTTTCATCCTTTAGAAAATCAATATCATAATCTTCGATTACTTTAAATTTTGCTTTTTGTGCAATTTTTCTTTGAATTTCATCTTCATCTGCATGAAAAATATAACAACAATCTAAAGTAAAAACTAAAACACAAACATCTAAATTTCTTGCATTTTCAAATATTTCCTTTGCTTGTTTAAAATCTAATCCTTTAAAATGAAGAACTTTATTATCTTTATTTTCAACAATAAGGCCTCCATTAAAACAAAGTGAATATTCTCCTGCTTTATCATATGTACCTATTTCTTTTAAAATATCTGGAATCATATTAAAAGCTCTTCCTGTACAAGGAACAAACTTTAAACCTTGTTCTCTTGCTTTTAAAATAGCTTCTTGATTCATTTTTGGTACATGATGATTTACTAATAAAGTTTCATCTAAATCTGAAAACATTAAACGATACATACTTATTCTCCTTTATAAAACATCTTTAAAAAAAGTGGCACTCTTTGTGACCAATCATATTCACTATGTCTTCCCTCTGGAAAGAAATGATATTGAAAATGATCAATTTTTTCTTCAATACATTCCTTTAAATGAAGATTACTTGGAATATATCTTTCATCTTCTTCTTGACCACCAACGTCCATATACAACATATTATGACTTATTGAACTAACTTTCAATAACTTTACAAACTCTTCTTCATAAATCCAAAAAGCTGTTGAAAGAATAGCACATTTTTTAAAAATCGTTGGATATTTTAAAAAAGCATAAAATGAAATCAAAGCTCCCATTGAACTTCCTACAATACCATAATCATCTATTTTAGTAGGGAAGTTTTGATCTAGATAAGGTTTTAATTGCGTTGTCAAAAAAGTAACATAAGCATTTCCTTCTCCTCCTACGAGTCTATGAGTATCATATTCTCTTGAAAATTCTTGATTCATGACCCAAGGACCATATTCATCTTCTCTTTTTAAAGGTTCAAAATTACAGTAGATAGCTACTAAAATCACATCTAATTTCAGCTCCCGTACACTTTCTAAAAATCCCCAACTTTTTCCTATATAAGATTGTTCATCAAAAAAAGCATTTTGACCATCATTGATTATTAACACAGGATATCTTTTTTTAGCTGATTGATAATCATCAGGTACATAAATATCAATATGTCTTTTTCTTTTCAATGAACGAATATACATTTCTTCTTTAATAATCATAAAAAATCTCCTAAAACAAAAATAAGCAATCTCTGCTTATTTTTCTTGATTTATATCTGGTAAGATGACAACTTGTTCCCCATCTTTTGTGAAAACATAGTTTTCTCTTGCATAACGTGTCACATAATCATCATCATTTAAAAGACTTACTTCATTTTGTAAATCTTTCTTTTCTTTTTTTACTATTGCGACTTCTTTTTCGAGTTTGTCAATTTCTGCTGTTCTTGAAAAAACAGACATGGCTTGAGATAATAAGATGTATATTAAAAAGCATCCAATAAAAAGATAAGCCATTGGTTTATACACTTTTTTTAGTCTTTTTTTTGTCATCTTTTCACCCTCTTTTTTATAGCCCCTATTATACCATCAAACTTCAAAAAAACAAAGCGCACAGGTTTAAATAGTCGTGTTAATTTTTGGTTTATTTTAACGATCATAATATACATTTTTTCATGCATCAAATTTTGATAAACAACATATCCCGCTAAAACACTCACTAAAAAATACGCTCTTAAAATACCTTCATTGATTTTTAATAAGCCTATAAAATAGATTGCAGCAAAAATAATACCAAAACAACCTTGCATAATAAAATAAATAAATTTGATTTTAATTTTGATGAGATGACTATAAATAAAATGATATACAAAGGTAAAGATAATCCCGTATACAAAAGAATACCCTATTCCTTGTATTTGTGTAATTAAATCCATTATTTTAATAATTTATTTAAAACACTATCTTTACTCTTTGTTGTTCTTTTATTCGATAAGTAAGAAATCGCATCAATATTTCCTTTAATACTGACCTCTTTTTTCTCTTGATCAAAACGCACAAGTGCTAAATCGCTACCTTTAATATTTAAATATCCTAAAGATGTTTCAATTAAAAATTCTAAAGAATCAAAACTTTCAATTTTTTTAATGCCTGTAAGTTCCAATGTCTTACGATCTTTTAAATACACATGATGATAAGGTGTTTGTTCAAAATGTATTTGATTATCCATAATATCCCTCCTCTATATCATATGAAAAAAGAGAATGTTCATGACATTCTCTTATTCATTTACTTCTTTTCTTTTTTCATCAACAATATCATAAAGCATTGTACTTTCATCTTTTAAAACATGTTCCTTAAGAAGTTTAACTTTAACCGTTAATATCGTTCTTCCAAATTCAATTTCAATCAAATCTCCAACATTTAACTTTGTTGAAGGTTTAGCCACTTTACCATTGACTTTAACACGTTCGCTTTGAGAAATCTCTTTAGATAAAGTTCGTCTTTTAATAATTCTTGATACTTTTAAAAATTTATCTAATCTCATCTTATTCACTCATAACAGCAGTAATTGCTGGAACTACTTGTTTTTTACGAGAAATAACACCAACTAATGTTCCTTGACATTCTGTTAATTGAACATTAAATGCTTTTTCTACTAATTCAGGACGTGGTCCACCAACAAAGATTTCACTGTTAGCGTTGATAATATCTGTAAGTAATAATAATGTGAATTCCAAATTATTATCTTCCGCAAATTTATTCATATAATCTAACATATCTTTTTTGTATGGTAAGAATCCTTCAATATCCATTGAGTTTACTTGAGCAACCCCTACTTGTAAGTTATCAAAACTGAATTTTTTGAAGTCTTGGTTAAAGATTTCATCTACAGTTTTACCAACTAAAGAAGTTCCTGCTTTAAACATTTCCATTGCAAATTCTTGAATATCAACACCTGCAATTTTAGCTAGTTTCTTAGCAATCTTAGTATCAACTGGTGTACAAGTTGGTGATTTGAATAATAATGTATCAGAAACAACCGCACCTAATAATAAACCAGCAATATGACTTGGCATTTCAACATCTAATTCATCAAACATTTTAGTTACAATTGTAGCTGTTGAACCTAATGGTTCTCCTCTAAACATTAATGGTCCTACTGTTTGGATATCAGCTACCCTATGATGATCCACGATTTCTAAAATATCAGCTTCTTCAATACCAGGAATAGATTGACCTCTTTCATTGTGGTCTACTAAAATAACTTTTTTTCTTAATCCTTTTAATAAAGCAAAACGAGAAATACTTCCTACACAACGATTATTTAAATCAATAACTGGATATCCTCGATATCTTGTTTCAGACATAACTTCTTTCATATAATCTAAAGTATCATCTGTAGAGAAAGTTTTAATATCTCCTTTGATCATGACATATTCAACAGGAATTGCTTGAACAATTTGTTGAGATGTTTGATAAGTATTAAATGGTGTAGAAATAATTGAAATTCCTTGTTCTTCACATTTTTTTACAACATTTTCATCAGCAGTTAAAGAACCAGTTAATACAATTAAAGATGGTTTAACTGAAATAAGTTCTTCTAAATCATCACTTCTATCTCCACCTACAATCACAACATCATTTTCATGAATACGTTTTTTAGCTTCACTACCTGACATTGCTGCAATATGAATATCACCTTCAACAACTTTTAAAGATTCATTTAAATAAATCACATTAGCTTCTAATGTATCAATAACATTTTCAACAGGAGTTTTAGCTTTCTTTAAAACTTCACTATCCCATTGATCCATGTATCCTTCAATAATATTAGATGTAGATAAAAGCCCTAATAATTGACCATGTTCATCTAAAATAGGAGCAGATTTTAAATTTTGTTGTTTTAATAAAAACCATGCAGTTTTTAAAGTTAAATCTTTAGAAAAAACAGTTACTTTATCATAATTTAAATCTTCTACCTTTTGTTTAACAGTTTTAAGTAAAACAGGATGTTCTACTCCAAAACGTTTTAAAACATATTCAGTTTCTCTATTAATTTCTCCTAAACGTACAGGAACTGCATTATATTTATTTGTTGCATTTAATAAATAACTATAAGCAATTGCTGAACAAATACTATCTGTATCTGGATTTCTATGTCCACTTACATAAACTAAATCACTCATTCATTTTCTCCTTTAAACATTTTTCTTTAAATAACGATATACAGTTGGTTCAGATACCGCTAATTTTTCAGCCACTAATACAATAGCACCTTTTACCTTAAATGTCCCTTTTTCTTGTAAATATTTTACAACCTTGATCTTTTCATCAACATTTAATCTTTCAGCTAAGAAATAACTTGGGAATCCCATCTTTTCTAAACATTCTTTAATATACATATCAATCATTTCATCTAATGGTGATGATAAGATTTCAACTGGGTTATCCATTTTAAATTCGATATCTTTTTCTTCTTTAATTCCCAAAATCTTTTTAATTGTAGAAGTTAAATATTCTAAATCAGAAATATTAACATTAATACATAACATACCAACTGGCATTTCACGACCTTCTTCTTTAATAAAATAAGTCGCTGCTCTCATTAATTTACCATCATTACCTACAGTTTTATAATTCATGACATAGTCATGATTTAAATATTGTTTTTCTTCTAAATAATGTAAAGATAAATTTGATAATTTTGCTCCAACTTCTCTTCCTGAAATTGGATTATTTGAAATAGCAACAATTTCTTGATCTTTAGATGTCAAATCATGTAAAGCTATTTCACAATTGTCACCTAATGCAGCACTTAAAAAATTAACTAATTTTGCATAAGGTTCTAAACTTTTGTACATACTATTCTTCCTCATTTCCCTTATTATTATGATAATAATTCATATCTATATATTATCACGATAATAATTCATAAACAATGATTATTATTATAATAAAAAAAAGTATTTTGTTTTATCACACAAAACACTCTATTTATAAATATTCTTTTTAGATATCTCTTTTAAAGAAGAAACACCTGTCATCATCATTGTATTTTTTAACTCCTGTCCTAACTGTTGAACATAAGCTTCAACACCTTCATCTTTACCACCATAAATCATATTCACAAATGGACGTGCAATAATCACGGCATCAGCTCCTAAAGCTAAAGCCTTAAAAACATCTAAACCACTACGAATACCACCATCAACAATAATTTTAACTTGTCCTTTAAATTGATCAGCAATTTCTTCTAAAACACATGCTGTTGCAGGAGTCCCATCTAAAACTCTTCCTCCATGATTGGAAACAACAATCGCTTTGGCACCTGCATCTACCGCTTTTTGTGCACCTTCAACTGACATAATTCCTTTAACAATAAAAGGAACATGGGCATAATCAATAATCTCTTTTAACTCTTCTACACTCTTTCTACCAGCTGGAGGAATTCTTCCTTGTAAAAAAGGGAGTCCTGCAGCATCAATATCCATAGCAATCGCAAAAGCATTTGATTCATTAGCAAGATCTAATTTTTTAAAGCAAGTATCTTTATCCCAAGGTTTAATCGTTGGAACACCAATGCCATTATTTTCTTTAATAGCATGTGTTGCATGAATCATAATTTCTTCATTTAAACCATCACCTGTAAAAGCTGCAATCCCACTTTTAGCACAAGCACGTACATAAATTTCATTAAAGCTATTATCATTGTATAAATCACTATAATGTTGACTAACAGCTCCTACTGGTCCAGCAAAAATAGGATATTTAAATGATTTACCAAACATTTTAAAGGTTGTATCAATCTCTTTATTTTCAGCTAATGTGTCCATTTTAACTTCTATCTTTTGCCAAGCATCATAATTTTTAATAGCAACTGTCCCTGTTCCCTTAGCCCCTGGGCCAGGTATTTTATTTGAACAAGCTTTTCCATTACATACTGGACATGACTTACAATAAGGTCCAATAACACTTCTACTTTTTTCTCTTATTTCATTAACATTCATTTTCCTTCATCCTTTATTATTCATTCTTCAAAAGCTTACACCTGTCCTTTAATAAAAATCAAGTTTTTCATTAAAAAACTTGTTTGTACAAGTTGTACAAACAAGTTTAAAAATATCATCAATCTAACATCTTTTGCATTTCCTTTGAATTAATACTTACAATTTCTTTAAAATATTCTTGTTGTGTTTTATTTCCTTTAAATAACTCTTTTTCAATTTTACCATCTTTTAAATAAAGAAGTCTTGATGAATAAGAAGCAATTAAAGGATCGTGACTGACCATAACAATTGTAATATGATTTTCATTCATTTTCTTAAAAATAGATAATATTTCATGTGAATTTTGACTATCTAAATTCCCTGTTGGTTCATCAGCAATGATAATTTTAGGATTTCCTATTAAAGCTCTAGCAATAGCGACTCTTTGTTGTTGTCCACCAGAACATTCATGAGGATATTTATTGAGTAGTGATTCAATATCTAATTCTTTTGTAATTTGATGGACTTTTTCATCAATAACTTTTTTATCTTCGCCAATGAGTTTTAAAGGAATCATAATATTTTCATAAACTGTTAAAGAATTTAATAAATTATAATTTTGAAAAACAAAACCTAAATATTGATATCTAAATTTTCCTAGTTGATTTTCAGACATTTGTTTCACTTCTTGATTTAAAATATACAAGTTCCCTTTAGTAGGCATATCTATCGTTGAAATATTATTCACTAAAGTTGATTTACCAGAACCCGAAGCTCCCATAACAACAATAAACTCTCCTGTTTTAATTTCTAAATCGATATTTTCTAAAGCTGTAAATGGTTGTTTACTTCCAAGTCCATAAATTTTTGTCATATTTTTTGCTTGTAAAACTGTTTCCATAGTTGTTACTCTCCTTTTAATAATTGTATTTTCCCTGCATGATAATTTAATAAAAGACAAATCAATAATGTCACTACATAATAGATAAATAATCCACTATAGAAAAATAACATTGTTGAATTCATTAAAATAAACTCTCTCGCCATAAAGATTAAATAAGGTAATGGAATTACTAAAACACAAATAAAATAAAGGATATTTTCTTTCAAAAGCATCTTCTTTAAATCACTATAAACATAACCTACTTTATTTAAAATAGAAAATTCTTTCATTTTATTTTTCTTTTCCATATTCATCTTATATAAAATAGAAATAATTACCATCGCTACAATAAACAAATAACTGATCATTCCTGTCACAAATTCATTACTTTCAATATTTTGTGACGCTAAAACAGGTAATAAAACTGCTATCAGTAATGTAAGTAAGCCAATTAACGAAGCTGTTGATTTAATCATCAATCCCACATGTGATAAACAAATATATATTTGTTTTCCTTTTAAATTCTTTTTATTCTTTAAAAAGATTTGTGGTAATAAATACTTATATAATCCATACATTCCCACAACACCTAAAGCTGTTGGCGGAATATAATTTATTAAATTTCCTTCAACCGTTATAATTGAACAAAATCCTATCAAATAAATAAGTAAATACATCATCATTTTTTTAAAACTTACAAAATGAATAGCTTGTACCTTATTTTCATCATTCATTAAAGTATAAATATCACTTTTATGAAGTTGCCCTATTAAAAAGATGATCACAATAACAACTAATACACATAAAGCTGAAATCGTTGTAAAAAAGGTACTTGGCATAATGGTATAAATTGAATAATTGATTTGTAGATAAGGATATATCTTTGAATGAATGAAAAATAAGCTAAGAACACCTAAAATAAATGAAATCGGTAAAACAAAGATAAAGACGATTCCCATTTGAATCAATGTATATTTGATAAAATCTAACAAGTTAAATCCACAAGTAAATAAAATTCCAAATTCTTGATGTTTTTTATTGAAATTATATTGACTGGCATAAATAATCATAAACCAACAAAATAAAATAATTAAAAAGGGTAATCCCATTGATAATGGTATATCCGTTCCAAGAGGATCATCTATTCCTCTAGCCCTATCTGCTTCTATTAAATAGGGATTGTTGATAAATTCTGAAAAGATCAAATGAATGGCAATTGCAAAAATAAGTGTGAGTCCATAAATCATATATTGTTTTTTATTCCTTTTTAATGTTAACGTAGCTAATGAAAAAACCTTCATTGCTCCCACCTCCTAACTCCATCATAAACTTTCCATCACACCTTACAATAAAAGTGGCACCAACAACCTAGAAATGACACAAACAACATCTTAAATAAATCTACTTATGATACAATACAGTTAAAGGAGGGATAGCATGAAGTACAAAGTAGGGAAACCCCATTATAAATTAAGTTTCATTTATTCATTCATCATTATTTTTTGGGCTGTTTTTTTAATCATTTATAGTCCATTTTCAGGAATGAATATTTGTGGATTTATGCTTATTGTTTTGATTATCTTTATTTTTCTTCCTAGTATGGCATTTTGTAATAATATTTGGGAAGTGGATGAATATTATCTTAAATACACTTTTTATAATAATGTAATCGATAAATCACAAGCATTTTTTAAAACAATTTTTACTAGAAATATGGAATATCAAATGAAAATAAAACTAGATAAGATTATATCTATCCAAGTCAGTTATGAAGCAGTTCCAATGCTTTTTTATGGAACCAATGGTTATAATGTTATTTTTAAAGTATTGATGAAAGATGGTTCTTCTTTTTCTTTTCAACCAATCGTTACTAGAAAAAGAAAAGAAGTTATCGATGCAATTGAATTTTTAAAAAGTAAAGGCATTATCTTTAAAGATAAATATCATATTCTAGATCAATTAGATAAACAAGAAGCTTTATCTTATTATTTAGAAAAAATACATGGAGGTAAAAAATGATTTCTATTGCTTGTAATATACAAGAGTGTTATTTTGAAATCATCAAAAAACACTTTACCTCAAAAGATTTTTATCTAGAAAAATTCAATCCTGCATCTTATGATGATATCTACTTTATTGAAATAAATACCCTCAATGATTTAGATAAAATTCATCAAATCAATAGATATCCAGAAACTTTAATTTATATTATTGGTCCTAATGACTTTCATTTACTTAATGAATGTTTAACATTAGGGATTCATTTATATTTTGAAAAAGATGATTTAGAAAACAATCTTCACTCTAAATCAAAAACTATTCATCAACAAATATTTACTAGATTTAAAACATATCATTATAAAAATAAACAAATGTCTTTTGAATTAAGACTTGCTCAAATCATGTATGTAGAATCAATGAATCATAAACTTATTATTCATCATGATAATGGTGATTTTATTGAAAGAAAAAATTTATCTTTATTTATAAAAGAAATCAATTCTTCTGACTTTATTCAAATTCATAAATCATTTGTCGTAAATAAAAACTATATTCAAGAAATAAAAGCTAAAGAACTCATTTTAAAAAATTCTACTATTCTACCTATTGGTAGAAACTTCAAAGAAAGTATTTAAAAAGTAAAGATCGCCAATCATCTTTACTTTTTTCATTTAATTATTTCTATTTTCACGTAAATAATCTAAAAACTTTTGAATACTCTTTTCATTTCCCATTTGTGTCAATTGAAAATAATGCCTATTTGATAATTCTTTTGGCATACATTTTTTACCCGAATAATGATTTTTAAAAGCATGAATATTATCTAGACCAACACCTCTACCAAGCTTTTGGGCATTTTTATAACTTGCATCTTGTAAAAAAGGAGGGATAGGTACATTGGTTGTTTGCTTAGCATCTGCCATTGCCTGTGTGATTCCTCGAGATACCGTATCTGATTTAGGAGAACAACAAACATAAAGTGCTGCATGAGCTAAGATCTTAGCCGCTTCGGGCATTCCTATTCTTTCTACTGCCAAAAAGGCATTTGTAGCCACAACTAGAGCTTGTGAATTAGCAAGACCAATATCTTCACTTGCACATACACATATTCTTCTTGCAATATATTTGACATCTTCTCCAGCAATCAACATTCTTGCTAGATAATAAAGTGTTGCATCAGGATCGGTATGTTTCATCGATTCAATAAAGGCAGAAATAGTATCATAATGATTATCACCATTTTTATCATATCTTATGGCCTTTTTTTGAATACATTGTTCAGCTACTTCTAAAGTAATTGAAATTATCCCTTCTTTGTTTCTTTCAGTTGTAAGATAAGCAAGTTCTAAGGCGTTTAGAACACTTCTGGCATCTCCTCCTGCTTGATCTGCAAGGAAGCTTTTAGCATTTTCATCAATTATAATCTTTTCTTTACCTAAACCTTTTTCTTGATCTTTTAATGTACGATCAATTAATGTTATTAAATCATCTTTTTCTAAAGGTTTTAATTCAAAGATACGACATCTTGAAAGTAAAGCATTATTGACTTCAAAATAAGGATTTTCTGTTGTAGCTCCTATTAATATAACAATTCCATCTTCAACAAAAGGAAGCAAATAATCTTGTTGTGTTTTATTAAAGCGATGAATTTCATCAATAAATAAAATTGTTCCTTTTTGATAAGCATTTTGATTAAATTTAGCTTCTTCAATGATTTTTTCTAAATCCTTGATCCCTGCATTAGTTGCATTCAATTTATAAAAGTATGATTTTGTCGTATTCGCAATTACTCGAGCAATCGTTGTTTTCCCTACCCCTGGTGGTCCATATAAAATAATAGAACCTAAACGATCAGCCTTTATTGCACGATAAAGCAATTTATCTTTCCCTATGATATGAAGTTGGCCAACTATTTCATCGAGTTTCTCTGGTCTCATACGACTTGCTAGTGGGAGTTGTCTTGTATTTTCATTCATATCAAATAAATTCATTTTCTTATTCCTCTTTTATCTTTGTCATTAGTTTTTCAAATGATTTCGCATTTAATATTGTATTCGATATAAATTCACCTTTATAAAAATTAGCCCAATTATTAAAGATACAAGGAACATTTTTAGCCTTTTCTAATGTATCTATTTTAATAAAATTAATTATCAAATTATTTTCTTTAGCATAATTTGATAATTCTTTAACTCCATATTCAACATAAGGACATTCATAACTATAATAAACTGTAAAATCTTGTTGTTCTATTTTCATAGTTCTTGCCTGTTCATTAAAACGTGGTATTTCATGATTATCAAATTGAAGTGCCATTAATTCATATTCACCAATTGTATCAACTACTTTAAAGCCATAATGTTCAAAGAATTTCTTTTCTCCAAGAAAAGGCTTCTTCTTTTTAGAAACAAGTGTACATACCCCACTTTTAGCTTTTTCTTTAGAATCGTTAATCACATATTCCAATAATTCATTAGCTATTCCTTTTCCTTTAAAACTTCCTGCCACCCATAAACAATAAATATATTCATAATTACTTCCACTAATAGGCACCCATGCTGTTTCTATAGACTCGTATTCAACAAACACTTTACCTCTAGCATCCAATTTTCTAAATACATGTCCATCTTTTATTTTATTTTTAATCCATTCTTTTTTTTGTGTGACACCTGCTTGATGTTTTTTATCCCCTATAGCGCAACAAATATGTTCTTTTTCAATATTTTCTAATGTCAAATTTATATACTGATTCATATTATTCAGTCCCTTCTAATGTTTTAATTCCATTTATTATAATTTCTAATGATAAATCAAAACTTTCTTTAATAGATACTGGATTACCAAAAGCATTGTTATTTACAAGCAAAGAAAATCCTTCTAAAAAACTACGCAGCGTTCTTATGATATGATTGATATTTTCATCACTTATATTTACTGTTTTCATCACTTTAAAAATCATTTCAAATAATTTTCTGGTTGCATTTTCTTTTTCAATACTTTCATATTTGTTATACCAAAGCATCGCTGTAAAGATTCCTTTATTATTAATTGCATAATCATAAAATGCATAACACATGTTTTTTAATGCCTCGTATCCTGTCACTCCAACAGCTGCTTCTATCGTTAATGTTTCAATTTGTTTCCAGCCATAGAGCATTAATTGTTTTTTTATATCATCAAGGCTAGAAACATGATTATAGAGAGAAGGGGATTTTATCTTTAGCTCTTCAGCAATCATCTTTAATGATAAATTCTCTAACCCTGCTTTATTTGATAAATTTGCTGCTGTTTCAATAATTCGTTCTCGACTAATATTACTCATAGTATTTCTCCTAACTAATTATGTTATTATTTTAACTAATTACATTAGTTTTGTCGATTATTAAAAAAATGTATCCAAACCCTTTCAAGTTCAAATACATTTTTTATATTATCTAGCTTTCTTTCGATGATATAAATAGGAATAAATAATTGGTAAGATTCCTGGTACAAGAGCTAAAGTAAAAAGTATAAACATATCCATAAAAGGTAACAGCATAATAAGTAGAACCCCACCTAATACCATACATTTACCACTAAAGCGATGAGTATGATACCAATTATCTTGATCGTTTAAAGTCCAAGGAACACGTATTCCAACTGTATAATTAGGCTTTACAGTTGGAAGATAATTACCTAAAACAATATACAATGTTCCTAATAATAATCCTGTAATAAAGCCAATATTTTTAATAAAACCTAATGTATACCCATAAATACAATTACAAATAAATACTGAAACCAAAGGGCAAATCCACAAAACAATTGAATACATCTTGTCATTAATATTTTTGGATTTTGGATCTGTACTTACAGCAAAGATACAAAAAAGATGAATCACAAATATAATTAATGGTAAGACAAATACTGCAAATTCTTTTGATGAATAACCATCAGGTTGTCCATTAAAACTAAAATGTGTAGCAACATCTTTTGGTAATTGATTCCATATAAGCAAACCAATAACCATTGGAAGTAAAACAACAATAGAGGATAATATTACTTTATTTTTATTTCGTTTCATCATAATCATTCTCCTTTTAACTCACTCATCCATAACATAATTTCTTCTAATACCGTTGTATTAAGCTCATAATAAATAAATTTTCCTTCTCGCTCATCACGAATTAAGCCTGCTTCTTTTAAAACAGAAAGATGTCTTGAGATTGCCGCTCCTGATACAGAAAAGTTTTTAACAATATCACCTGCAGACATTCTTGATTGCTTAAGCAAATTAAGTATTTCTCTTCTTGTTGGATCCGCCAAAGCATGAAGCGTATCTTGCATTGCCATATTCATCATCCTTTACATTTAATATTTAACTTAATTGTTAAATGTATTATAACATACTAAAAAATAAATAAAAGACCATTTTTCTCATATATTCAAATTTTCTTTAATTTCAAAATTTAGAATTTCTATTGTGTATATAGACTTGATATGTTTGAACATATTTTTTCATGAAAAAGTTTGCCTTTCATTTAAAAATAAAAAGCATTTGAATTTATTCAAACACTTCTTCATAATTTGGAATTGAATCAACAGCACCAAATCTCGTCACCGCAATGGCACTTGCCTTCGTTGCCATTTGTGCTGTTTCAAGTAAAGGCATTTCTTCAACAATACCTCTTACAAAATAGCCAATATATGTATCTCCTGCACCTGTTGTATCAACAGCATTTACTTTTAGTGCTTCTACTTTTATATCTTCTTTATCTGTTAAAACTCTGCTTCCTTCTTTTCCCATTGTAAAAAGAATGTGGGTATGAGGATATTTTTGTTTTAATGTTTGAATAATCTTTTCGTAATCTTCTTCATTACTTAATGCAGCTCCTTCTGTTTCATTAACAACAAGCCAAGTTACTTTTTCAATAGGATAGTTTTTAACAGCTATATCATAAGGAGCTGCATTGAAAAAGATTTTCATTTCTTTTTCATAACAACGCTCTATAATATAAGGAACATTATTGATTTCATTTTGTAATACAACAATATCACCCTTTGAAAAATGAGAAAGTACCTCATCAATATATTCAAAATCAATTTCTTTATTTGTTCCACCATATAAAAGAATATGATTTTGTCCACTTTGATCAACTTCAATAATTGCATGCCCTGTTGGTTTATTAGAAATCTTCATATAATCAATATGAACACCTTTATCTACTAAAGCATCTTTCAATAAGCCACCATCACTACCAATAATTCCCGCAAAATAAGTATCATTACCAGCAAGTGCCATTGCAATCGCTTGATTAACGCCTTTTCCTCCACATTTAATATTATATTCAAGACATCCTTGAGTTTCTCCTGGTACCGTAAAATGATCTACTTTATATACATGATCCAAATTAGCGGATCCAAAACACAATACTTTCATAACTCCTCCATAACAAATCTTTATTCATTCACATTATAAACAGTATTCTCGTTTAATAAAAGAAAAAGAAATATTTGAACATCAAGTTTAATTACTTCTAAATTCATAACATTCCGGAAAAGACGTTTGTTCTATATATGTATCTGCTTTTGACTCATAAACATCTTTCATTATTGCATATGGTAATTTATTCACCTTTTTATAAATGGTACCTGTACTGATATTTAAAGCAAATATTCTTTTAGTTTCAGCCAAAACTTTTAATTTATCCTTTGGTAACTTTATAATATAAACATTTCCTAAATCACTATTATCTTCTTCTTGAAACTCCCTACATCCTTCATTTATCCATGTTCTTAAATCAAACCATTGTTCAGGTTTAGAAATTCCAATGGAACCTACATCTAAAAAACCACAAGAAGTTGCTCCTTTTTCCGCCTTTATAACAAGTTTGTAATCCCCATTATAAAACAGCAATTATCAAGATGTAAACAAACACATCACAATACTTTCATTAACTAAAACACCTTAAATTTAACTTAGCATTTCATATTCATTATCGACAATATTTGATATAATTACTTTGTTATCGTCCTCCCCTGAAAGGAGGTGATGTAAGTTGTTCTCAGATTTAGTAGTATCTGTCGTGGCAGGTTTTTAGTTTGTTACATATGCAAATGGTTGGACAAAAGATTTAAACGATAACCAGCCTAGTGCTAAGTACACTCTAAAATACTAGAAAAGGTAAGGAATGGCACTCCTTACCTTTTCGTTTGATGCAATTGTTCTCAGATTTGCATATAGATTATAGCATCTAATATTTTAATGTGCAAGTTGATTTCAAAATCCAATTTGTTGCATATTTGATAACTTTGTTACATAATAGTCGAATTGTCAAAACAATGTAAAATAACTTATTACACATTATATTTTTTCTTGACCTAAAAACAAATCAATAGCATTTATATGATGAACACCTTCTTGTTGATCACGAAATCTATCTAATGAAACAATATAGCGAGGATAACCATCCCTTATTTTTCTAAATGGTCGGTACTCTCTCTCCTTAATCCGTTCTGTGGCTTTTATATCCTCACCTTGCATGGTATAAGTAACTTGAATATATGCGTAATCACCACTCGTATTCCGTGTAATAAAATCACATTCCAATTTACCTATTTTACCAATGCTAATTTGATAATCTTGGCTCGCTAAATATAAATAAACCATATTTTCAAGTGAAGGTCCATAACTCAATCTATTATCCGTATTCATAACAAAATATATAGCCAAATCTGATAAATAATATTTTTGTTCTCTTCTTAAAGATTTTTTACTTTTAAGATCAAAGCGATTACACTCATATATTATTTTTGCTTTTTTTAAATCTTCGATATAACCTCTAACTGTTGTTGCCTTTGTTTTATACCCTTCCTTTTCCAAACATTCAAGCAGATTACTTAGCGAAAATGGTGCTGAATAATTATTTAAAAGAAAAGATTGTACTCTTTCATATACTGGAACATTTGAAATTCTTTTTCTTGTTTTAACATCTTTTTCAAAAATTTCAGATATAATTCCTCTAGTGTATGTTTGCCTTACTTGAATATCATCAAACTCTATAGTTTTTGGAAAGCCTCCATTTAAAATATATTCTTCAAACTCAACATATATATCTTGATCTATTTTCTTTTTAAAGAATCGTTTCATTTCTAAATACTCTGAAAAATCTAGTGTAAAAGTTTCAAAGTTTAGATACCTACCTGTAAGTTTTGTTGAAATTTCATCACTTAGTAAATAAGAATTTGAACCAGTAAGGAATATTGAATATCCTTCTTCAGCATATGCATGAATTACACTTTCAAACCCAAAAACATTTTGCACTTCATCTATAAATAAATAATAATTTTCATCATCACCTAGCATAGATTCTATTTTTGTTTCGAGTTCTTCAGAAGTTTTTATATTTTTGTACCCTCTTCTATCTAAAGGAATATAAATAATTTGTGTTTTTGGGATTCCTCTATCAATCAACTCATTCATAATAGCTTTTAAAATAAATGATTTTCCACACCTTCTAATGCCGGTAATTACTTTTATAATATCCGAATCATAAAACGGACGGATTTTTTTTAAATACTTTTCTCTTGGATACACATTATTAAACATGATTTTTCCTCCAATCTTTACCACTATCATAGCATAAATTCTGAATTCATGGTACTATTTTATAACTTTTGTTATTTAAGGTACCGTGAGAAGCACTTTTATTATCATAGAGTATATTGATATAATGAAGCATTTTCACACGTTATCATTTATTATACCTACACAAATATAAATTTCTTTCAAATTTACATTCTACTATATTCCAATATTCCAACCAACATCTAGGTAATTTTATTTTCTACCCATTGTAATAATATTATTGATTTCTTATGAAAATACAAAGTTTCAAATTTAACCATTCTTTACTATATTCATTATTGTCAGTATATCCTTATTTTAAAAAAAAGAAGTATTCAAACTTCTTACAAAATTAAAATACTTCTTTAGATATCTCATAAAAGTTATTGCTAACATTTTGAGAATTACAAAACACGATAAATTAAGGGAGATAGCGTAATTTTGTTGCATATAAGTTGCATTGTCAAAACGCTTTAAAACTTTATTAACAAACCTAAAAATATATTATTAATTTTTTATGTTTTCAGGGAAGAATAATATCAATAATTAATCTATACAAAAAAATAAATATATTGTATATGTATATTTTAAATTTAACTTAGCATTTCATATTCATTATCGACAATATTTGATATAATTACTTTGTTATCGTCCTCCCCTGAAAGGAGGTGATACAATGATTTCTAACTTAATAATATCTGTCGTGGCAGGTGTATTAGTATACTACATATGCAAATGGTTGGACAAGATATTCAAACGATAACGAGCCCAGTGCTAAGAACACTCTAAAATTTCAAAAAAGGTAAGAATCTGACACATTCTTACCTTTTTGCATTGATACAATGATCTCTAACTTGCAATTAGATTATAGCATTTAGTATTTTAATATGCAAGTTGTTTTCAAAATCCAATTTGTTGCATAATTGAGAATATTTATTACACACCGAAGAAAATAAACAATTCAAATATAGAAATTACTATGATAGCTATTTTCTCCCATTAATGGTACAACTTGGATTTGATCAAACACCTCATTGTTGTAGACATACCTGTATTTCATTATTAGCTGAAGCGAAAGTATCTCCTACATATCAAAAAATGATTGTTGGACATAAAGGAGCAATGAGCTTGACCGAAAAAGTTTATACACATATTGATATTAATTTGTTGATTGATGCAGTTAATAGTATTTACTATCCAGAAAGTATAAAAAATAAGTAATATGAATATAATGTATAAGTCAATATTAATAATTGACTTGTACACTTAATTGTGTATAATTTATTTGAAGGTAGAAATTACCGAACAGTACGGCTCCTACCGCCACAAGTGTAGGGCGTTAAAGTGTGGAAGGATGCAAATCCTTCCTTTTATTTTACAAAAAGGGAATGTGATTAAAGTGAAATTTTATACTATAGATATAGATTATATTAAATACTTATATTCTTATGATTCTGAAGTTTATTTGAATAAGCAACGTCATGATTATGAAAATAAACCCTATGTAGGAATCATTATATACAATAACTCAATTCCTTATTTTGTTCCTTTAACCTCCGCAAAACCAAAACATTTAAAATTGAAAAATAATGGTGCTGATTACTTGGTTATTTACGAAAACATAAACAAAACAGAAGTACATAAATTAGATATTATTAAAGATATAGGCAATGGCGAAATCAAAAAACTATTATCTGTTATTGATTTAAAAAAAGCAATTCCTGTTGCAAATAATTGTTATCATGAAATTGATATACGCAACCACAAAGATCGAGACTTACTTGCAAAAGAGTATGAATTTTGCAAAAGAAAGAAAAAAACAATTTTTGATAAAACCATAAGTATTATCAATTATCAAAAGAAAACAAACATAATTAAATTTGCTTATTGCAATTTTAATTTATTAGAAGAAAAAATGAACGAATGGAATGACACTCATTAGGTCATTCCATTTTTATTTGTTGCATATTTGAGAATATGAGGTGATAACTTTGTTGCATACGTGTTGCATATAAGTTGCATACCGTTTTTATTTTATAAAAAATGAAAAAAACCCAAATCGAGTTTTTCCCATAAATATAAGGGTTTTGCCGATTTGAGTTTCTTTGAATTTCTCTGAATAAACGTATAAATTAACGTTTTGAGAATTGTGGAGCACGACGTGCTTTTTTAAGACCATATTTTTTACGTTCTTTAACACGTGAATCACGAGTTAAGAATCCTGCAGCTTTTAATGTTGGTCTATAATCGTCACCAGCTTGTAATAAAGCTCTAGCAACACCATGACGGATTGCACCAGCTTGTCCTGAGTACCCTCCACCATAAACATTAACAGTTACATCAAATTTGTCTTTAGTGTTTGTTAATTCTAATGGTTGATTAACGATCATGTTTAATACGTCTGATGCTAAATATTCTCTAGCTTCTTTTCCATTAATAACGAAGTTTCCTGTACCTGGTGTTAAGATAACACGTGCTACAGAAGATTTTCTTCTACCTGTTCCTCTATATTGTACGTTTGCCATTATCTTTCACCTTACCCTTTCACTTTCATTTCTACTGGATTTTGTGCTGCATGAGGATGTTTATCACCAGCATAAACAAATAATTTCATTCCTTGTTTTCTACCTAAAGTGTTATGTGGTAACATACCTTTAACTGCTGCTTCAACAAATCCTGTTGGATTTTGTTCTAAGAATTGTTTAGCTGTCTTAACTTTAAGACCACCTAACCATCCTGAGTGACGGTAATATTTAGTGTTTTCTAATTTTTTACCAGTCATAACTACTTTGTCAGCATTGATAATGATTACATAATCACCAGTATCAACATGTGGTGTGTAAGTAGGTTTATTTTTACCTCTTAACACTGTAGCAACTTCTGAAGCTAAACGACCTAATGTTTGTCCAGCTGCGTCAACTACATACCATTTTCTTTCGATTGTGGCAGCATTTGCCATTGTTGTTTGTCTCATCTTTTTCTTTTCTCCTTTGTTTATCCTTACCGGGGACTTTAAAAGGTTTTTGCCTATGAAACCTTTTTAATTATATGAAATCACAATATCAATGTCAACAAAATAATGCGACAAAATCGAATATTTTTTATTCTAATATCAAATAAAAACTATCTTGGATCTACAGGTATAATACATGCTGCAACAACATAGGCAAGAAGTCCTGTTCCTGCATATAAACAAAGCAAACCACAAGCAAGTCTTACAAGTGTTGGATCTACATCAAAATATTCTCCAAGTCCTCCGCATACCCCTGCTAATACCTTATCTTTAGTTGAACGATATAACTTTTTATTCATTATTATTCCCCCTTAAAATGAATTGTTACATTTCCCATATCTGTATCGATATCAATATTTTTATTTCCTATTACTTGACTTGCATCACTTATATGAATAGAACTCATACTTCCATCTTTTGTCACTTTATATTGATCTCTTGTATCTGTCATCACTAAAGATACATTTCCCATATCATTTTCTAAATCTAAGTTATACGTATCTAAATTAGAAATTTCTAAATCACCCATATCATTAGAAATATCCGCATTTTCTTTAACAAGTAAATTTTTGATTGTTACTTTACTTGTATCACTTTCCATTTCTAATTGATTGCATTGTAAATCTTCAATTGTAATCTTTGAGACATCAATATCTAAATCAATATGATTAAATTGAATATTTCTTGGAATATATAAAGTAAGATTACTTGTTTCTTTTTTATGAGTAACACCCGTGAAAGAAATATCTGCAACTTGTCCATTATATTTAAAATCATAATCTTTATTAACATGATTTCCTTCTACTTTAATTGTATTCCCATCATAATAAACGATTTTACCATTTAATGCTGATAATTCTAAATCAAGGTTACAATGAGCATCAACACCTAATTCCAAATTAACATCTTTTGCTTTACCAAAAGATTTAAATTTAACATAATTCGTTACTTTTTGTGCTTCATCAGGTAATTGATCTAAGCCATTCATCAAAACACCACCAACGCATAAAGCAAGACCAAGAATTAATGTTACAAGTGCAATACATTTATAAATTTTCATATTAACCCACCACCTTATTATAAATATCTTTACCTAAATCAATGAGTGCTCTAAATGCTTGTGGTAAATATTTAAAAATACTGACTGTCATTAAAGAAGTTAAATAACTCAAAGAAAATAATAATAAACCAACACCTAAACAAATAAGACCACCAGCAATTAAACCATCCATAAACATTTTAATAGCAACAACAACTAAAGCAACTAAAGCACATAACAATCCAAATGTACCAAATATACCGATACATACGATTGCAAGAAATAAGCCAAACGCTGCTACTACTAAACCACCAACACCACCAATTGTTGGTAAAATAAGTAAAACTAATAAAACAACAATGATTCCTCGTAATATACTTGTATTTCTTTCATTATAATGATGAATTACTTCTTCATTTTCTTGCTCATTTATATCCAGTCCCTCTTTAATTGTTTGTGCAACTTTTTCAGGTGTTCCTAATTCATCTATAATTTCTTGTTCATGTTCACTTCCTGCATCTTCAAAGTAATCACGATAATAATTAAGTGCTTCATCTCTTTCTATTGAATCTATATCTTGTAATAATTTTTCCAATTCATCTAAAAATTGTTCCTTATTCATTATTATCCCCTCCTTTTAATAATGAATTAATTTTTTCTGTATAACTTATCCATTCATTTCTATACATTTCTAATTTATTCTTTCCATTATCTGTAATTCTATAATATCTTCGATTTCTACCATCAATTTGTTTATCATATGTCTCTAAACAATCATCTTTTTGTAATCTTCTAAGGACAGGATAGAGTGTCGATTCTGAAACATCGATTCCTTTTCTCACATCTTGGGTAATTTTATAACCATACGTTCCCTCTTCTTTTTTAGCGACAACACTTAAAACAATGGCGTCTAACAAAGCAGCCCCTGTATTAAATATCATATTTGCCCTCCTATTCTTTTTACAATAATATTATATAACGTATAGTATTATATTACAACAAATTTGTTGATAAAAAAATAATGTGCTAAACACATTATTCAAAAAATTCTAAAGTTAATTTTAAAACTTGTTTAATATCAGATAGTTTATCAAAATTATGATTGCCATCTTCTATCGAAACAAACTTTGTTCCTTTATGAAATAGTTTCATGTATTTGTTACTGATTTCATAAGGAACTGTTGTATCTTTTGTTCCATGAATCACAAGTAAATCATTTTGATAAGTATCTAATTCTTGATAAAAATCTCTTTTTAAAATATCTTCTACAAAATCATCTGATATTTCATACCCACCATGATCATAAGTTTTCGCTCTTTCAACTTGTCCAGTTAAATAATGAAGTGCATCAGGCAAGTTAAATGCTGGTGCCCATAAAACCATCTTTTTAATAACATCTGGATAAAGCTTAGCAAGTTCACTAGCAATAGCGCCACCCATTGAATGACCTAAAACATAGATTTCAGTACAATTTTCCATTTTTAAACATTCTTCTAAAATCACTCTTGCACAAGAAAGTTCATCTTGAAAAGTCATATCGACAAAATTACCATCACTTTCTCCACTTCCTAAAAAGTCAAAACGAAATGATGCTATTCCTTTTGATTCTAACATACGGGATAATTGAACATAAGAAAACTTTGTTCCTGTTTTTTGTCCTGTAAAACCATGAAAAATCAAACAAACAGGATGTTTGTCTTGATTAGGTTTATGAAAAAAACCTCTAAGTGTACCTTTAGGTGTAGGAATTTCACAATAATGTTGCATTTTAAATATCCTCATGTGCTTTCTTGATTCTTCGAATGCCACCCATTGTAACATATTGTTTTGTAATATCTATAATATTTTCTTTTTTAAAATCTCCACCTATAAAAAGACACGTATCCATAATTTCATTTGTTACAATTGTAAGCATTTCATCAGATAATTCCTCTGGTATTTCATTTCTTACAATTTCTTTACATTCATCTATATATTCAGTTTTATCAATTTCTGTAATACCTTCCATATTAATACCTCCATGTATTTTTCATTATAACAAATAATATGTCTAAATGATGAATTTATCAAAAAAAAAGACCAAATTGTTCCATTACAACAATTCTAATTAATCTTTCCATATAATGAAAATAAGAACTCTCCATACCCCATTGATACTATGATTATAGCGTGTTAGTAGAGAAATAAAGAAAGGTAAAAAATGACTAAAAAGAAGAAATATATTTATATTAATTTAAAAAATACCAGGGAGGATAAAGATTTAAAACAAAAAGACATAGCTAAATTGATCCATGTATCCCCGCGTACATACTCTCACTATGAGAATAACGAAAGAGAAATGTCCCTCGATACTTGGAAATTACTTTCTAAACTTTTAGAAAAAAGTATTGATTATCTAAGCATTATTGAAGAAAAAAAGAAAGATAAGGAGTAAAATCTCCTTATCCCTTATTCATAATCACAAGTATAACCTTTATGATCTAATTCTAATTTAATAACTTCCCAATCATTTAATAATGATCCAAGTTCTTCTTTTAAGCGAACAACACCCATTTTATCTTCTTCACGAATAACTGCCATTAAAGTAGGTCCTGCCCCTGATAAATAACATCCTAAAACATTTTCATCGTTTTCTAAAACATTCATAATTTCATCATAATTTTGAATCAACTTACCACGATAAGGTTGATGTAAACGATCTTTAAATCCTAATTTTAAACCATCATCATAACCATTAATCAAAGAAGCAACGACAAGAGCTAAATGGGAAACATTTTTGATTGCATCTTGACGATCTAATGTTTGTGGTAACACTTTACGTGATTCTTCAGTAGATAAAGTAAATGGTGGAATTAAAGCTACAAAACGATATTCATGTTTTACAGGAACATTTAATGTAAGTACTTGTTCTTCTTCCATGACCGAAACTGTTAAACCACCAAAAATAGCTGGTGCAACGTTGTCTGGATGTCCTTCAATCTTGGTCGCAAGTTCAAGAATTTCTTGTCGATCATCTGTTTTGTCTTTAAAAGCAAAAGCTCCAACGATTCCTGCCACAATACATGTTGAACTACTTCCAAGACCTCTTGTATAAGGAACTTGACTTTCACAATGAATATTGACACCTTTAAAATCTAAACCACAGCTTTGAGCTGCTTGGCTAAAAGCTTGATATGTTAAGTTTTCTTCATTACAAAATTGTGTTGGACAACCTGTAATATTTAATCCACCTTCATTTAATTCAAAAGTAAAGGTATTATATAAAGTTAACGCTAATCCAGCAACGTCAAATCCTGGTCCTAAATTGGCACTTGTTGCTGGTACTTTGACTTTGACTTTCATTCTTTAAAGTCCTTCCATTTCTGATTTAATAAAATTAATAATTTCTGTTTTATCAATATGTGTTTTATGTAGCACTTCTCTATCCTTAATTCCAACTAATGGTTTAGGTACTGCTACACCTGTTTTTTCATTTAATTTTTCAATTGCATCATAAACATCTAATTCTTCATTGAATAATGCTTTATAAACAGATTCAGGGAATTTATATGGTGAAGCTGTTGAAAGTAAGATTGTTTTAGTTTGATCTCCAGTTTCCTTTTGATATTGTTTTAATACACCATAACCACACGCTGTATGTGTATCTAAAACATAACCATTATCTTCATAACAATCTTTAATTGTTTTTAAAACTTCTTCTTCATTTAAATATCCTGCTTTAAATTGATCTTGAATACGTGCAAATGTTTCATCATCAACTTCATAAATACCATCTGCTTTTAATTTTTCCATATATTCTTTAACCTTATCACCATCTTTTCCAGACATATACCATACAAGTCTTTCTAAGTTACTTGATACTAAAATATCCATTGCTGGTGCATTTGTTTTAAAGAATTCCCTATTAGCATCATATTTACCTGTTGTAAAGAAATCAGTTAAAATATTATTCTTATTAGATGCGGTAATAAATTTATTAACAGGAAGACCCATATTTTTCGCAAACCATCCTGCCAAACAATTCCCAAAGTTTCCACTAGGTATACAGAAGTTTACTTGATCTCCCATTTCAATTTCTTTATTTCTTACAAGTTCAAAATAACTATGGAAATAATAAACGATTTGTGGAATCAAACGTCCTACATTAATTGAGTTAGCTGAAGATAAGAAAACATGATGTTGATCACTTACTTCTTTTAACATTTTATCTCCAAACGCTACTTTTACAGCACTTTGAGCATCATCAAAGTTACCATGAATTCCAACAACTTTAACATTTTTTCCTTCTTGAGAAACCATTTGTTGTTGTTGAATCGCACTTACTCCATCTAATGGATAAAATACTTTAATACATGTTCCTTCAACATCTTTAAACCCTTCTAAAGCAGCTTTACCAGTATCACCACTTGTTGCTGCTAAAATCATGACTTCACGATCTTCTTTTAATTGTTTTAAAGATAAAGTCATTAAATGTGGTAATAAAGATAATGCCATATCTTTAAAAGCAGCTGTTTGTCCATGGAATAATTCAGCTACATAAACATCTCCTGCTTTTTTTACAGGAACAACAATTTCTGGAAATAAACCTTTTCCATATGCATTTAAACATGCTTGATGGATAAGTTCTTTACCATCTTCAGGAACAAAAGTTGAAATTACTTCTGTTGCTAAATCTACATAATTTAATTGAACTAATTTATTTAAATCTAATTTTTGAAAATCAAAATTAGGAACTAACAATCCCCCATCATCACCAATTCCTTGTACAATTGCTTGATAGAAATTGATTTGATCTTGATGATTACGCGTACTTACATATGTCTTATTCATCGCTATATCCTCCAATAATTGAATTTATTATATTGAATATTGTATACAAAGTCAACAATCCAAGATTTTATTATTAATATAATATAAGGAAAGAAAACATGAGAAAAAATTGACTACTGTATACAATCATGCTATTATATCAAAAAAGTAAAGAAAGCGAGGCTTAACTATGATAACCATTAAAACTATTATTGATGCATTTAAAAAATAAAGCTCAAGAATAATGGTTTGTTTATGTTAAGTTTTCAATAGACCATTTGGTCTATTTTTTATTATAAGGGGGGACTATCATGAAAATAGGTGTTATTGGACTTGGTACTGTAGGATATGGGGTCGTTGAAATTCTTACAAATGAAAAAACACGTTTAGAAAAAGAACTGAAACAAGAAATTGATGTTAAATACGGGTGTGGTCTTGAAGAAGTAGACTTACCTAAGGAAATTATTTATACAAAAGATTATCATGATGTTATTAATGATGAGGAAATTGATGTCGTGGTTGAACTTATTGGGGGAACAACAATTGCGAAAAACATTATCTTAGAAGCATTAAATAACAAAAAACATGTAGTTACAGCTAATAAAGCTTTATTAGCTCATTATGGAAAAGAAATTTTCCAAACTGCTAAAGCAAATGATGTACATATTTTCTATGAAGCTTCTGTAGGGGGAGGTATTCCTGTTCTAGCAAGTCAAAAAGAAAGTTTGATTGCAAATAACACTAAAGAAATTGTTGGTATTTTAAATGGAACAACAAACTTTATTTTAACTTTAATGGAAAATGAAAATCTTGATTTTGATGAAGCCTTATCAATTGCAGATGGTTTAGGATATGTTGAAGCTAATCCTGCTTTAGACTTAGATGGAATTGATGCTGCTCATAAAATTTGTATCTTAGCACAAAATGGTTATCAAAAATTTGTTGATTTTGATCAAATTCAAGCAAGTGGTATTCGTAATGTGACAAAGCTTGATATGGACTATGCTAAAAAATTAGGATATCGTTTTAAAATGATTGCCCAAGCAAAACCAGTAAAAGATGGTTTAGGAATTGATGTTTCCGCAACACTTGTTAATTTAAATGAACTTGTTGCTAATGTTATGGATTCTTACAACGTTGTTGAAATCGATAACGATTATGTTAATAACATCATCTATTATGGTCGTGGTGCTGGACGTTATGTCACTGCTTCAGCTGTTGTCAGTGATATCATGAAAACACACCAAGTAGAAAGATGGTCACATGATTATGAAGATTGTAAACATGTTTACCCTATTTCTTCTTCACGCTATTATGTAAGAGCATCTAAACCTGTAGATATTCCTTATGAAACATACTATAGTGAAAAAGATGATCATATTTATATAGCAGAAGAAATTGAATTAGCTGATTTAAAAAATAAATTAAATGATGAAAATGCTGTTATTTTCAAAGTAAGAGGATAAGGAGATTATAAAAATGAAAAAATTTAAAATTGCTATTGTAGGTGCTACTGGTGCCGTTGGTCGTGAAATGTTAAGATGTGTTTTCCAATTTAACTTTCCTTTTGAAAGTATTAAATTATTAGCTTCTGCAAGAAGTGCTGGAAAAGAAATCGAATTTGAAGGACATAAATTTGTTGTTGAAGAATTAACTGAAAATAGTTTTGAAGGTGTTGAAGTTGCTTTCTGGTCTGCTGGTGGAAGTATTTCAGAAAAATATATGAAATATGCCGTAGATGCTGGATGTGTCAATATTGATAATACTTCACATTTTAGAATGGATCCTAATGTTCCTTTAGTTGTACCTGAAGTAAATGGTGAAGCATTAGTAAATCATCATGGCATTATTTCTTGTCCAAACTGTACAACAATTATGATGTGCAGTGCATTAACAAGATTAAATGATGAATTTGATATTGAAAGAATCGTTGTTTCTACTTACCAAGCTGTATCTGGTGCTGGTGTTGCTGGTATGGAAGAGCTTTATCGTCAAAGCCAAGAAGTTTTAGATGGTAAAGAACCTGTTGCTAAAACACTACCTTGTGCAGGAGATAAAAAACATTTTCCAATTGCTTTCAACTGTATTCCTCAAGTAGATAAATTTGATTTATCTAATGGATATAGTAAAGAAGAAATGAAAATGGTGAATGAAACTAAAAAAATCTTCAACAAAGATATTGAAGTCAATGCAACTTGTGTACGTGTTCCTGTATTACGTGGACATAGTGAATCAATTTATATTGAAACTAAAAAACCAATTGATATGGACAAAGTCTTTGAATTATTAGGAAATAGTACTGGTATTGATTTATGTGATGATTTAGCTAATCAAGTTTATCCAATGCCAACAAGCTTTATCGGTGATGAATTAACTCATGTTGGACGTGTTAGAAAAGATTTATATAAAGATAATGCTTTAAGTTTATGGATTACAGGTGACCAATTAATGAAAGGTGCTGCTTATAACTCTGTAGACATCGGTTTAAAAATGATTGAATTAGGTTTATTAAAATAAAAGGTAATGACCTCCATTGGAGGTCATTTTTATTGTTCAATTGTTTTGATGACTTTTGCTGGAACACCGGCAATCAGACTATTGTCTGGCATATTTTTAGTCACCACTGCTCCTGCTGCAATCACACACCCCGCACCAATGGTAACTCCTGGCATCACAGAAACATTGGCCCCAAACCAACAATTATTCCCTACTTTAATTGGTAATGCTTTTTCTAAGCCTTGATTTCTTCTTGTATAATCTAATGGATGATTCGCTGTATAAAACCCACAAGAAGGACCAATAAAAACATGATCACCTATTTCAATGGATGCCCCATCCATAAAATAGTTATTAATGTTCACAAAAACATTCTTTCCTAATTTTATATTTTTTCCATAATCTGCTGTAAAAGGACTTAACAAAACAAGATTCTCTGGAAAATATCCTAAAATCTTTTCAATTATTTCATTTCTTTTTTCATCACTTGGTTTTAATTGATTTAATTCAAAGCATAAATCCTGACAAACTAATCTTTGATCTATGAGTTCTTGATCATTATTCGCATCATACCATAAACCTGCTTCCATCTTTTCTTTTTCAGTCATATTCAACACTCCTTTTTCAACTATTATATCTTTTAAATAAAATACCTCAACAAAAAATATAAAATTTACCACATGCTTTTCATCGTCAGGAACAAATGCTTTTTCCATATCATATTTTTGAGACAACTTGTTATAACATTCTTTACAAATTTGTGGTGCTACAATAGCTTCTCTAATTTCACTAGGAATTTCCCAACGCCCAAGTACAACTTGATCTTCCTTTTTTCAATTTTTTTCAGACAATTTCCATAATAATCTTCATAAAGATACTCTATAGTTTCATATTTATTCCTATCATATCTACATGAACTATCAAGGCATGCATTAATAATTTTCTTGCAAGTATTTACGCTTATCTCAGATTTTTAAAACATGGTAACTGCTGTTTCTACAACCTCATTCATTCCATATCCAATAACATGATTACTCATCATCTTCATCTTCCTTCTGCCTTATTTTATCATCGTTCTCTCACTATTTCATTGGCTGGATTGCCCAAACAGTTGACAAACTGTTTTATACTGTTATATACTGTTTATAGATGGAGGAGGACTTATATGCGCATAATTATTAATCACTCATCTATGATTCCAATTTATGAACAAATTGTCGATCAGATAAAGAAACAAATCAATAACCACACTTTAAAAGAAAATGATGCTTTGCCTTCTGTAAGAAGTCTTGCTAAAGAATTACAAATTAGTGCTCTTACTGTAAAAAAAGCCTATGATTTTTTAGAAAACGAAGGTCTTGCTAAAACAATTCATGGTAAAGGAACTTTTATTCTTGCTGTTAATGAAGAAACACTTCTAGAAGAAGCACGAAAAGAGATAGAAGATTATTTAGAAAAAGCCATTCAAAAAGGAAAACAAGCTGGTGTGAGTTATAAAGAAATTAAAGAAATGCTAGAACTATTAATGGAGGAGTAATATGTTAAAAGTTAATCATGTTCAAAAAACTTATTCACATTTTCATTTAGATTGTTCATTAGAAATAAAACCCGGTTCCATTACTGGAATAATAGGAAAAAATGGTTCAGGAAAAACTACACTTTTTAAAGCCATTTTAAATCTCATTCATATCGATTCTGGTGATATTACACTTTTAGATAAAGATTATAAAGATGTTGATAAAAATAAAATTGGTTGTACACTAGCTAATATTTCTTTATGTGAATATCTTAAATTGAAAGATTTAATGAATCTTTTAAATAACACCTATAAAGATTTTGATTTAGATTACTTTCTACAAAAATGTAAACAATATCAATTTCCTTTAGATAAAAAAATCAATGAATTCTCTACCGGTATGAAAACAAAACTCAATGTTTTAATTGCCTTATCACATCATGCCTCATTTCTTATTCTCGACGAACCAACAAATGGTTTAGATGTTCTTGCTCGAGAAGAAATCATTGACTTAATTCGAGAATTTATGGAAGAAGATGAAAACCGTTCAGTTTTAATTAGTTCTCATATTTCTTCTGATTTAGAAGGTCTATGTGATGATATTTATATGATTGATGATGGCAAGTTTATATTCCATGAAACAACGGATTGTTTATTAGATCAATATGGTTTATTAAAATTAACAGAAGAACAATTTAATCAAGTAGATCATAATTACTTTATAAAGACGAGAAAAGAAAATTATGGTTATACTGCTTTAACAAATCAAAAACAATTCTATCAAGAAAACTATCCAGAAATTATTATTGAAAAGAATAATTTTGATACTTTATTTTCTATGATGTTAAGGGGTGAATAAAATGAAGGGACTATTTATTAAAGATTTTTCATATATCAAAGAAAGCAAATTACTCTTTCTTTTTCTTATTTTATTTGGTTTTGGCTCTTCTTATTTCTATAAAAAGCCTACCTTTGTTTTAGGTTATTTCAGTGTTTTTCCAGGTATCATTTTAATGAGTACAATTAGTTATGATAGTATCAATCATGGCTTTACATCTTTATTTACTTTGCCTATAAAAAAAGAAGATTATCTTAAACAAAAATATAGCTTAGGTATTTTATTAGGATTACTTTTTCTATTCTTTGCGATTTGTATTTCAAGTATAGGTAACTATCGTATTCAACAATCATTTCATTTTCTAAATAGTGATTTTCTACAAGGTTGCCTACTAACACTTATGTTTTCTTATTTTGTGATTGCAATCATAACTCCTGTAGGAGTCTACTTTGAAGCACAAAGAAGTCAACTTGCAATGATCATTGTTTTTGGTGGTATCTTCTTATTTGTAGCTCTAATTTATTTTCTAACAAAATTCATTGGTTTTGATTTAGAAACAATTATTGATTCACTTATAGAAAATCATTTATCTATGGTAACACTTGCAACTGTTATATTCACATTCATCTGTAATATAATTTCTTATCACATTAGTTTAAAACTTTTAAACAAAAAAGAATATTAAAAAATGCTCCGTTCAAATGAACTTGAGCATTTCTTTTATTATAAATCACAAATTCCTTTACCTTCTCCATAAACATCATACCAATCACTATTGAAATCATTCACTGCTTTTTCAATACTTGGATTCGCAAAGATTTGTTTTAAGACTTCTACTGGCGCTGTGATTGCTTGACTTCCATAATTGAAGGCATCTCTTACTTGTTGTACCCCTTTAAAGCTTGCTGCTAATATCTTACAATCATAACCATCTTGTACGATTCTATTTGATAATTCATTGATCAGTTCCATTGGATCATTTCCTAGGTTCCCTATTCTATTGACATAAGGTGCAATATAGTCTGCTCCTGCTGCCAAGGCCATATAGGCTTGCATCAAATCATAAACAGCTGTTGCTGTCACATTGACTCCTTCTGCTTTTAGTTTTTTGATGGCTTTGATTCCTTCATATGATACGGGTACTTTGATATAGACTTGATCATCGATTTCTTCTAGTATACGATGGGCTTCTTTAACGATTTCATTACATTCCTTAGAAATCACTTGAATATGAAGACTTCTTTCTTTTCCTATGATTTTTCTGACTTCTTTCATATGTTTAAAGAAATCTTTGGGACTTGTTTTTTTCACTATTGAAGGATTACTTGTTACTCCTACAATTGGCATATATTCTACTGCTTCTTTTATATCTTCTAAGTTTACTGTATCAATTATAAATTCCATTTTCTTTTCTCCTATTCTTTTATTAAGTTTTTTATTCCTGCTTGTAAAGCAACATCATAAAAATGTTGCATTTGTTGCTTGGTAAACGTTTGATATGATTCTAATCTGTATTTTAAATTCACAAGTTCATATTTTGCTGAAGCTAATGAATTATAGTTAAGCATTTCATATTTTACTTCTGGATTTATTTGAATTAAAAATTTTACGATTTGATGAATATTTTCATCCGTTGCACTCATTGTTGGAATCAGTGGTGTTCTAATGATCACTTTATCTTTATATTCACTTTGTAAAACATACCGAATATTTTCTTTAATAAGTTGTGGTGATACATTTGTACAGGCTTGATGTTTTTGCTCATCAAATATTTTTAAATCTATATAAACTAAATCTAAATAAGGCAATGCCTTTTTTATAAGTTCTAATGATGTATAAAATGATGTTTCAATAGCTGTATGAATCTTTTCTTTCTGACATCTTTTTAAAATTTCAATAAGAAATTCACCTTGCATAAAGGGTTCTCCACCGGAAAATGTAACACCTCCTCCATGTTGAAAGAAAACTTCATCCTCTTTAATTTTATTCATTAATTTATCTAAAGTATACTCTTGACTATCATATTGAATAGCACCACTAGGACATGTTTTAATAACTTGATCAAAGTCTTGATGATTTTGAAAATATGGTCGATCGTTTTGATAATTAATTTGTTCTTTGAATTGTTGACAACATCTACAATGAATACATTTATTTTTAAAATAGATGACTTGTCTTTGAGTGTTTAATCCTTCTGGATTTTGACACCATAGACAACGAAGTGGACACCCCTTAAAAAAAACTGTTGTTCTTAAACCACTGCCATCATGTATTGCAAATCTTTTAATATCAAAAACCAATGCTTTAGATATTTTCATGAGTTGTTCTTTCAATAATTTCATCTTGTAGCTTGCCAGCAAGTTCAACAAAGTATGCTGTATAACCAGCAACACGAATTGTCAACGATTGATAATTTTCAGGATGAACTTTAGCATCAAGCAAATCTTCTTTTCTAACAACATTAAATTGTATATGAGGTACTTTTAAATCCACAAAAGCACGTAAGAAATTTTCAAATTTCAAACAGCCTGTTTCTGTTTTAAAAAATTCTGGTAAGAATTTCATATTTAAAAGGCCACCATTCGTCGTACATGAATTATTAAGTTTTGAAACAGATTTTAAAACAGCTGTTGGGCCTTGTAGATCTCTACCATAGACAGGTGACATGCCTCCATCAGCAAGTGGTTTTAAAGCATTTCTACCATCTGGTGATGCTCCTACATTTTCACCCATTGGAACATGTGCAGAAACAGTATACATTCCTGTATGATAAGGGCCTCCTCGATAATTTGTATAACGTTTCATCTTTTCTCTAAAGTAACATGCCCATTGATTTCCAAGCTCATCGACCCACTTTACATCGTTTCCATATTTAGGCACTTTATTTAAAAGCATTGTTTGCATGATTTCATAGCCTTTAAAATCTTCTTGTAAAGCATTTAATAAATCATGTTGACTTATCATTTTATCATCATAAACAAGTTGTTTAATAGCTGCTAGAGAATCTGCAAGATTGGCTACTTGAATCATTTGAATACCTGATAGATTATATTTAGCTCCACCTTTAGTAACATCTAATCCTTTTTCTAAACAATCATCAATAACAGTAGATAGAAAAGCTGTTGGTAAATAATCTTGATGTGCTTTTTCTACAATCTTTTCTGCAACCATCATTTTATCAATAAAATAATCAATTTGTTTTTGAAAAGCATTTTCTAAATCTTGATAAGTTTTATATGTTTCTAAACTTCCTAAATCTAATCCTATTTGTTGCTTTGTTAGTAAACATTTTCCATGATTCAAAGTAAGTTCTAATACTTTATTTAAATTAAACATGGCTGCATCAGACCATCCTAAATTGTTGCCATGTGTTGTCAGTTCAACACATCCAACAATAGCATAATTACGTGCATCTTTTTCTTCAATTCCTAAATCTTCAATCATTGGTTGAATAATAGCTTCATCATTGAAAAATTGTGGCATACCACTTCCAAGTGAAACAACTTTAATAGCAGCTTGCATTAATTCATGGCTAGAATTTTTATTAAGTCTTACAGATAAATTAGGTTGTGGTAATCCTAAATGCTCTTGTGCTTTTAAACAAAGTAAAGAAAGATCATTATATGTATCATTTCCCTTTTCGTCCACGCCTCCTATCGCAATATTAAATCCTATTGGAAATCCAGCAAAATATTTAGCACTATTTTGATTTCTTAAATAAACAACTTGATTAAATTTCAACCACAAACATTCTAATATTTCTAAAGCTTCTTGTTTAGTAAGACTACCTTTTTCTATATCTCTTTGATAATAAGGATAAAGATATTGATCCATTCTCCCTGGTGAAAAAGAAGAAGCATTGGATTCCATATGTAATATCACAAATAAAAACCATAAAGATTGCACCGCTTCATGAAAAGTTTCTGGAGGTCTTTTAGAAAGATTCATACAAATCTTTCCCACTTCTTTTAATGATTCGATTTTTTCCCTTTCAATCAAATCATGATATCTTTGCATAAAATGAACTGCTCCTTCTAATACAAGAATCGTACATTCATAAAATTCTTTTTGTTCATCTTTACAATTCTTTAATTTTTCTTTTGCTTTTTCCATTAAACCTTGAGGACCAAGTTTTAACCATAAAGCACTATCAGGACAAATATGACCTTGAGCATGATCTTTTTGATTAATTTTTACTACTTTACTTATTTCATTAATTTCTACTCCATAAGTTCCTTTAATTGCATCTTCTAAAGATTTTCCTTTCCAATAAGGATAAATCTTTTCTCTAAATTCTTTAATATCTTCTTCTTTTACTAAAAACTGATCTTGTGGTCTTGTTGGTAATGTTTCAAATTCTTGATTGATCCACGAACAACCACTTTCAGGAAAAACCACCCCATAACGTACACCCTTTGTACGATTTCCAACAATCAACTCTTCATCTTCAACAGAAATCTCTAATTCCTCTAATGCTGTTTTTAAAGAAAGAGCTCTTTTTTTAGGAATAGATAATTTCTCATTTTCTTGATAAACACGTGTAATGATTCGTGCCTGTTCAATAGAAGCATAACGTTTACTGCTCAACATCTTTTCTTTTAAATCAGAAATTCTTTTTGTTTGATATAAACAATTCATAACACGCCTCCTTTTATTGTTTTTTCTTATTACAAGGCTATTATAAATCTAAAAATAATAAATTTCAATAATCGTTTTATTGTTTTATAATAAAAGCTCAATCATTTAGATTGAGCTTTATCAATATTGTTTAACTTTTCCTTTTGAACCAATAACATGCGGTTTAAAATAATTTTCTACTGATACGATTTTAACAACATCGATTGTAAACATCCAATCATCTCCAAAATCATAATGCAAAGAAAATTTTTGTTTTTCGTATAACTCCATAGTATCAATGACTATATTAATTTCTGGATAATCTACGTCTCTGTCTATTGTATAAGCATTGTTACTATATGGTCGATTATCCATGCAAAATTCATAAAGATGATCATGATCAAAATTAAATGCATCAAGAATTATTGTGCATAAATCAGTAAGTGTATCATTTCCACAAATTTCAATCTTCCTCCAAGCAACTCTTGATTTTTTGCAGGGTATACTTTTAATAAATATTGTTTTTCCTTACTATCTTCCCTAAATAATTTCTAATCCATATTCTTCCATTTTTTCTTTATAGCGTCCTGTTACTTCTTGACTTCCTATATATCCAGTAAATTCACTTAAACTTCCAAAAACATAATTACCATCAAGTTCAAATTTTTCATTTTCCGCTACAAGATAACATTTCTTACTTGCATCCATGACTTCTTTTTTTGTAAGTCCATCTTCAACATCATACGTTGTAACCTTATCATCATGAATATTCATGCCTACTGTTCCAATAAAAGCAAGATCAAAACGATAATTGTGAATTTGTTCAATTGTCAGTGCACCAATAAAGCCATCTTTAGCACGATTAAAATGTCCTCCAATAAAAATAAGATTTACATGATGATCACCTTGTCTAAATAATTGCATAATATCAATCATATTAGTAACAATAGTGAGTGATATATTTTTTTGATAAATACATTTAGCAAGTTCTAAATTCACGGTAGAAATTCCTAAAAATATCACTGTATTTTCTTCTATTAATTCAACTGCTTTTTTAGCAATAATTTTCTTTTGAGTTAAGCGCACACTCATACGTTCATCTACATGATAAGCATGAAGATTCTTTCTTACTTGCATAGCCCCGCCATGAATCCGTTTTAAAAGTCCTTCTTTTTCTAAAGCTGTTAAATCTTTACGAATACAATCCTCTGTGACTTCAAAATCAACAGCTAATTCTTTAACTTTTACTTTTCCATCAGTATTTAATCTTGCAAGTATTTGTTCATGTCTTTCTTGTTGAAGCATCTTTATCAACCTCTCTTTAAAGTCATTTTATCATATTCAAAATATCTTGAAAATGAATACCTCTTATTCTCAACTTGATAAAATACGCAAAAATACATTTTTTACTTGATAAAATATGTAAAATTACATATTTTATCAAGTTAGATACTTTTTCATAAAAAAATAAGGACTACAATGAGTCCTTAATGATTGGTAAAACAACCTTAAATGTTGTTCCTTTACCTAATTCACTTTCTAAATGAATTGTTCCTTTATAATATTGAACAATGTGTTTTACAATTGCAAGTCCAAGACCCGTACCACCTGTTTCCTTATCACGCCCTGCATCACATCTAAAGAAACGTTCAAAGACACGCCCTTGATCAATAAGTGAAATTCCACGACCTGTATCACTTACTTCAATAATGTAGTCTTGATCAACAAGATAAGAATGAATATTTAAACTTCCTTTTTGTTTATTATATTTTACTGCATTATTAATAAGGTTGTTCATTAATTGTTGGATGTGTTGATGATTTGCGAGATATGTTTGTGGTGTTAAATCACATATAACTTTAATTTCTCTTTTTTCTATTTCTACTTTTAATGATTCTAAAATATCATCAACAATTGGTTGGAGATGAACAGGATGTTTAATGACTTCAATATCTTTGTTTTCAAGTCTTGAAATCATTAAAATATCACCTATCAATTGTGACATATGATCAACTTCTTTTTGTATTTTATCAAGAGATTGTTTTCTTACTTTAGGATCATCAATCATTCCTGCTTGTAATAATTCACTATAACCTCTAATGGATGTCATAGGTGTTTTAAGTTCATGGGAAACATTTGAGAAAAATTCTTGCCTCATTTTTGTAGCATTAACAGATTCAGTAACATTTACAAAGAGCAAAGTCACTCCATATTCTACTTTAGCAAGATGGCAATCATAGACTTCTTCATCTTTTTTTAGAGTAACGATTTTAGGTTCTACACCGATATTTTCTAATTGATCTATAATTTGGTGATCGAAGATAAAATCTTGGATAGGTTGATTCACTTCCATTTTATCACTAAAAAGTTGTTTAGCTTTTTTATTAATCATAAGTATTTCATAATTTGTATCTAATAAAATGAACCCTTCATTCATTTTGTCAAGAATACTATTTATTTTTAATCTTTCATTTTTCAAAGTTTTTAGCGTTTTTCTTATTGTATCTGCTTGTTCTTTAAGTTTTGTCGCAATAACATTAAATTCTTCATATTGATAATGATCAAAACTTAAATAACGATTATCATTAATTTTAGAAACCTCTTCACTAATTTCTTCTAATGGTTTAGTAAGTGTTCTAGAAAAACGATAAGAAAGAGCTAAAGCAATACATAATGATAAAGCAGCACTAATAAATAATGGTTCTAAAAGTGGTCCTATATTATCAAAGATACCATTATAAGGAATCGCAATACGAACAACATAACCACGATGATAATAAGCCACATACATCATATTCTTTTTAACAGTTGAAGAATAACGTGTCGCATAGCCAAACTGATCACTTAAAGCTTCTTTAAATTCACTACGTCCACTATGATTTTCTTGAATTCCCTCTTTATCACTATCCGCTAAAACATTTCCTTCTTTATCAATAATTGTTAAACGTGTATCTTTTGTATAAGCTAAATCATTAAGTTTATCTACTTGATTATCTAAAGGTTTTTGATAATCAATTTGATTTTCTACAAGCTTTACCGTATAGTACATATCTTTTCTTGTTGTTTGCATCATTTGATCAGAAAGAATCACCATTGAAACACTTGAAGAAAATAATAACGTAATAATTAAAACTGTTGCAAAATATTTAAATAGAGCTTTATTCATCTTATTTCACTTCCTCAACATAGCGGTATCCTACACCTCTAATAGTTTTAATATACTTGCTTCCATCATCATCCAATTTAGCTCTTAGAGCACGAATATGCACATCTAAAACTCTTGATTCACCAATAAAATCATACCCCCAAATATGATTTAAAATTTCATCTCTTTCTACGACACGTGTATGATTTTCTACCAAATATAAAAGTAGTTGGTACTCTTTATTGGTAAGTTCCATGACTTGTCCATTATGCATCACTGTTCTTGTTTGTTTATCAATTTTTAAAGTTTGACTTTCGATAATTGGCGCTGCTTTAGGAGCATGTCTTCTAAGCAAAGAACGTACTCTAGCTTGTAACTCTAAAACACCAAATGGTTTGGTCATATAATCATCACTACCACTATCTAAACCATTGACTTTATCAATTTCTCGGTCCTTCGCACTTAAAATCAAAATAGGTAATTCTTGATCAGTTTCACGTATCTTTTTGATAGCATCAATTCCTGAAATGCCAGGTAACATTAAATCAAAAACAGCTAGATCCACTTGATCATTTTCCATACTTTTTAAAGCATCTAAAGCATTAGAAAATTGTTTAACATTATACCCTGCACTTGTTAAAGCTAAATCTATAATTTCTCTAATATTTTCATCATCTTCTACTACATATATACATTCTTTCATTATTTCCACATCCTTTACATTATCTTAACATAGCAAAGGGGAGATTATGTTAAGTTTAGGTTAAAAGTTGATTAGAAATAAAAGAACTTATACCATGCTGTTTGTATAAGTCCTTTTTATTATTTATCAAAAATTCTTCTTAGATGTGCATAATCATCAAAGTAATCAATGTTGTTATCATCATTTATTTTATCAAAATTACTTTCTACGAATAAATCTAATTCAATATATGTTCCATATTCAATTAATTTTATTTCTAAATATGTTTTATCTGATTGCTCAAAGAAATTGGAGATAATAGTTATTATTTCTGTACAATTATTTACATCTTTAAAAAAGGAATCATTTCCTATATTGATCAATGATTTTACTTTGGCATTATATTTAGATTTTATGAGAAAAATATAATCATTTAACAAAGTATCAAATATATAATTATTCGTCATAATATTTATTTTATTATCTAATAAATCATAAAATTGTTCTATTTGATGTTTAGCATCTTCATATTTTTGATCATCTATATTATTTTCTATCAAAATCAATCCATATCTTAAAGAATGCTGTATTTTCATAACATTATCATGAAGATAATGAACTAAAGATTGATTTTTTTCTACATATTCTAATTCTTGATTCTTTAACATATATTCTGTTTTTTCATTATAAAGTCGTGTCATATGTAAAAACAAAATACAAACTATAAAAAATAAAACTGTTAACAAAAGTAAAACTAAATAGATATCATCTATAATTAGATGCATATGACCTATATCATTCAACAGAATAAAATATATTCCAAAAATCAACATCATAGTAATTGTTAATAAATATTTATTTTTTTCAATAATTGTATTTTTTATTTTAGATTTGAAATAATTTAATACCACAATAAGTGTAAAGAAAAGAATTCTTGCTAAAAAAATGATAGGTATTCTATACAGCTTTATAATATTTCCTATATTATAATTTGTTATTACTTTAAAGAAAAATAAAACTATAGTTGAAGTAAAAACAGATATCCATTGAGAAAATATACAAGGAATAAAATTATAAAATTTAATTTCTTTTTTCATAACAGAAACAATTATAAAGTTAATAATTGTTATTGCATATGCCATTTCATTGCCAAACAAATCATAAGTTTGCATAAATTCCATAACTAAGAAACTAATTACTGATGAAATCAAACAATATCTATTTTTTTGTTCAACATCACAAAAAATACAAATTAATAAAGCTACCAATAACACTTCTAAATAATCTAAAAATAAATACATCATTTTAATAAATACTCCTTATACGATGCAAGTACATCTTGTTGATACTTCTTTCCAATCTTTAAAGTAACTCCATTTCTCAATAATAACTTTTCTTTATAAATTTCTTTGACCCAAAATAAATTAACTGCATATGATTTATGAATTCTAACAATATTAGTAGAATTTATAAGAGACATCATTTTATTAAAAGTGCTCGAATATTTATAAAAATTAGAGGATGTATGAATCGTAATTTCATGTAAAAACGATTCTAAATAAATGATATCTGATAATTGAATAGCTGTTTTTTTACCATTAAAATCAAAAGTAATAATTTTATGATTTTTATTAATATATTTTTGAATTAGAGTACATGCGATTTTCATATCTCTATCAAAATTATCTTTCCTAATAAAGTAAAAAGGTTGTACAATTAATGAATCAAAAATCATATCATTCATTGCTGAAACAAATATAATGATTGCATTAGAATTATTTTCTCTAATTTCTTCAGCAATTTTTATGCCATTTTTTTCTTTTAAATCAATATCTAAAAAGAAAATATCCCCTTTTTCAAAATACTGAGCTTCAAAATTACTCGTTATACATTCTATCGAATAATCAAGAAAGATATCTTTAAAATTATCATAAACAATATCTTTTATCTTTTTTACAAAAACTTGATCATCATCTACTATCTTTATTAACATTCATATTTCACTTCTTTCTAAATAAAGTTACGAAAAGAAGTATACCATATTATTATTTTTTATACTTATCTTTAATTTCTTTAACATAATGTATTTGATCATTGAATTCTACCATCTCATTAATACAATCATTCAATTCATTTTCTTTTTCTAAATGTTCTAAACAAATAATTCTATAATATAACTTCATAATATATCCTATGTCTTTTTGTTGACTTGTAACCTTCTTTGATAATTCAAGAGCTTCTTCATATTCTTCATTTAAAATGAGATACATAATTTTAAAAAGTGGGTTTTTAACTTTATTATCTAATTGAGGATCATATAATTTTAAATATTCATCTTTTTTATTCAAATTATAATAATACTGTAATTTTATAGTATACCAATGTTTATTTTGCTTTTCATCAAAAATTCTTTTACTATTTTGTTCTACAAAGTTTTGATATTCTTCTTTATAATTAGAAATTTCTAAAAGAAAAATATATATTGTTATTAAACTGTCATTAATAGACTTATTATGAATTTTATCGATTGCTTCTTTTACTGTAGATAAATTCTTTTCAATATACTTATTTGACAACAATAATTTTGGAATATTCAATATATAAATATGCACTACAATACCAAACAAAACGATTAAAATCAAAGAATAGATTAATACCCTTTCTAAATGATTAATATTCATAATAACAATCAAAAAAGCCAATAAATAATAAACTAGTATAATGAATCGATAACTTAAAACTATCTTATTCTTCATAGTTTTTACCTACTTAGAAAGATATAAATCTAAAGGTGTTTTTGTATGTTCAACAACATAACCACTGCCACCTCTATCTTTAACATCTTCGACCATTGTTGTTATTAAAAGAGGTTGTTTACTATCTGTCGTCATTACTGTAAACCAACCAAGTTCTGTTCCTGTTGTATCACTTTGGCTTTGTTTGATTTCTGCTGTTCCTGTTTTTCCAGCAAGAGCGATACTATCATGATAGATGGCATGCCCTGTTCCTTTTTCGTCTGCAATAACATTAATTAAATCTTCTTTTATTGTTTGTGATGTTTCTTTAGAAAAGACATTTTTAATCCATGTTCTTGTTTTTCCTTGAACGATATGGGGTTGATAGATTGAACCATTATTTACAAAAGCACTATAAATACTTGCAAGTTGTAGGGGATTCATCAAAATTTGTCCTTGCCCATAACCACTATCTGCAATTAATTGATCACTTACTTTTTGATTTTTGTTTATATATTGACTTCTATTCAAAGATAGTTCAAAAGGAATCTTTTCACCAATCTTTAAGTTTTTGTAATATTTAAATAAATTATCTTTTCCAATATTTAACGCATTTCTTGCAAAATAAACATTATCTGAATATGTGATCGCATTCTTTAAATTATTAGGTGAAGGAGCATGTAATGTTGTTACATAATAGCTTCCCCAGCTTGAATCTTTTTGCCATTTATCTTTAGCCCCTAAATCTTTATCTGGATCAATTGTCTTTGTTTCTAAACCAATAGCTGCTGTAATCGGCTTCATTGTTGATCCAGGTGTATAGGTTTGTTTATAACGACTCATCATTGGTTGATTACTATCATTATTTAAAGCGTTCCATTTATCCGTTGAAAGTCCTAAGACAAAATCATTGTTTGAATAGGATGGTGTTGAAACAAGTGCTAAAACTTCTCCTGTTTGTGGATTTAAAGCAACAGAAGCACTTTTATCATTTTGATATTCATTATAAAGACTTTGTTGTAAATCAATATCAATTGTTAAACGAATATCTTTACCATCTTTAGCTTCTCTTTGGGCAACTGTTTTAATGATATTGTTATTTTCATCAACAATGACAATTTTTCCACCTACTTCTCCACGTAACTGCTTTTCATAAGTGGCTTCAATCCCACTTCTTCCAATTACTGAACTACTTGTGTATCCTTCACTTTTATGTTTTTTTAAATCTTCTGAATTAACATTTTGGACATATCCAATGATATGAGATGTTATTTTATCATAAGGATAAACACGCATAGAAATCGTATTGATTTTAACACCTTTAATATTTAAAATTCCTTGTTGAATCAATTGATTTTTTACTTGTTCTGATACATTTTTAATAGGTACAAAAGAATCATCTTTGATCCAAGATGCACTCATTTTCTTTTGAATGGTTTCAACATCCGTTTCTAAATACTTAGCTATTTGTGCATAATCATTTTCACCATTTAATTTTCCTCTTACAAGACCAAATGAATAAGCATTTCCTTGTTTAGCTAAATATTTACCATTTCTATCTAAAATATACCCTCTAAAAGGCTGTGTCGTAATCACTTTTACTTTGTTCTTATCAGAAAATTCATCAAAAATAAGTTGCTTATTAAATTTAATTTGTTCATTTTTAATTTCAATCTTATTTTTATATTTAACTTTTCCAGCTACAGTATCCATCGATATTTGATATTGAACCATATTATCTTTTTCATCTATTACTTTTACCCGTATATTACTTGGATTTATTACATCATAGATTTCTTTATGCTTTTCAATAAAATATTTTTGTGTAGGAGTATAGACTGTCTTTTGATCTAGCATTTGATACATTTGTTTATAATCTTTCTTTTTTAAAAGTTCAAAATATTCTGTAACAACTTGTTCATTACTTTTTCCATGATTAAAAACAAAAAATACCACTGTCATAAGCAGTACACAAACTATTGACCCAATTATAATATTTCTTTTCTTGTTCATATGGTAATCCTCCCTAATTAATACAATTATATGTGATGATTAGCATTAATGATATATTTATTGCACAAGATGTTCTTTATTTGCATGAAAAGTTTTTTTAACAGTCATTTTATTATATTGAATTAGAAAATTTCATAAATTATAATATAAATGAAAAAGGAGTAGTCATAAACGACTAACCTTGGATTTTATTTGAGAAAAAATAGCTACCTCGATGTTCGCCAAAACCGTGTAAGGTAGCTTTTTTTGTATTATTTTCGTTATATATAGAAGTATTTATAGCAAACTATAATTTTTTCATGACGATAAATGTATAATTGATACAAAATATGAATTTAGATTTCAAATTTTTCTTAATAATTTAAGAAAAACAAGTAAAAATCAAAGAAAACCACTCAAAATATTAAATTTCTTTACATCTTTTCTTACCTAATTATTATTAATTTTATTCGTAAGTTAAGTGCAATTTTATTTTTGAATTACTTTTCAAACTTTCTCCTTCCATCAATGTATAAACATTTTTATCTTTTAACCTTTTTTCTGAAATAAAATAACATTTATAATTAGAAAAATCCTCATTTTCTAATAAATTAATTTTAGATATTGTTTTTGGTTTTGAGGTATTTATATTGCTAGAACAATCAAGATAAATACATGTATCTTCATCGATTAATTTCACAGTTATTTTCCCTTCATCAGCACTACAACCTTTAAATATATTTTTTATATCAAAATGGTTATTGATTTCGTAACTGCCTAAAACATCTTGAATAATTTCACCATCTTTTTCATATTGAAAATAAAATGTTATATTATTGACATTTTTTGATAAATAATGATATTTTGCATAATAAGTTGAAGATACATCATCTTGTTTTAAAGATAAAACAGCATCTTTTTCTAAAAACATATAATGAACAGTACTTATACCAAAGGCAACGATAAAAAGAACAAAAATATAAAATAGCTTCTCATTCTTTTTAGCTATATGTCTACGAATTTGACCTAGCATAATAATACCTCCTTATATTTTTATTATATAGAAATCAATCATCCTTTTAAATCAAATAAAGAAAAAACCTCTCTAAAAGAGGTCTAAATTAATCGCGTATTGTTAAGTTTTCCTGTTTGGTTGAACTCAATCCATTCACAGATATTAACAACATGATCCCCAATTCTTTCAAAATACTTTGCAATCATTAAGAAATTGATTGTTAAATCACCTTTATCATTTGACTCTTTAATCATTTGAATAATATCTTCTTTAACTTGATCAAATAATTCATCCATTTTAATATCCATCTTCTTTACTTCTAAAGCATGTTTTAAATCATGTTGATGGAATGCATCTAAAGCTTCTTTAACCATTTTAGTTGCAATTTTTGCCATATCTTGAATATGACCAATCATTAAGAAACTATCCATTTCTTTCATTTCTAAAATCAATTCCGCAATATCTGCACTTTGATCTCCAATTCTTTCTAAATCTGTAACTACTTTTAAAGCAGTTGAAACATCTCTTAAATCAGAAGCAACGGGTTGTTGTTTTAAAATCAATGATAAACATTTTGCTTCAATGGATCTTTCCACATCATTAATTTGTTTATCTCCATGAATAATATCTCGAGCAAGTTCATAATCTTGTTCCTTAAATGCTGTAACACAGTTTTCAATAGCTAAAACAACAAGATGACACATTCTATCTAAATCAACATGCATCTTATTAAGCTCTTGATCAAATTGACTTCTTGGCATCTTTCTTTCCTCCTATCCAAATCTACCAGTAATATAATCTTCAGTTCTTTTATCTTTTGGCATACCAAAGACATCTTTTGTTGATCCATATTCTACCATTTCTCCAACTAAGAAGAAGGCAGTATAATCAGCAATACGACTTGCTTGTTGCATATTGTGAGTAACGATAGCAATCGTATATTGATCTTTTAATTGTAATAAAAGTTCTTCGATTTTAAGTGTTGAAATAGGATCTAAGGCACTTGTTGGTTCATCTAATAAGATAACTTCTGGTTGCACAGCTAAAGCACGAGCAATACATAATCTTTGTTGTTGTCCACCAGATAAACCTAAGGCACTTGAATGTAAACGATCTGAAACTTCATCATAAAGTGCTGCTGCTTTTAAACTATCTTCAACGATTTTATCAAGTTGTTTTTTATTTTTAATACCATGAATACGTGGTCCATAAGCCACATTATCATAAATCGACATAGGGAATGGATTTGGTTGTTGGAAAACCATTCCGACTTTTTTTCTAAGTAATGTTGTATCTACACGGCTATCATAGATATCTTCACCATCTAAGATAACATCCCCTTCAATTTTAACGTTATCAACATAATCATTCATACGATTCAACGTTTTTAAAAATGTTGATTTACCACACCCTGAAGGGCCAATAAACGCAGTAATTTTATTTTCTTTAATATCTAAACTGACATCTTTTAAAGCATGTTTTTGTCCATAATACAAATTCAGATGTCTTGCTTCTATTTTATTTTCCATCTTAATTATCCCCTTTATTTACATCAAATCTGCGACTGATCCATTTAGCTAACATATTTAAACCTAAAACAATAACTACTAAAACAAGAGCAATCACAAATGAAACTTCATAATTTCCTTTAGCCATTTCTAAATATAATTGAATTGTAAGTGTACCCCCACTACTTAATAAATGACCAAAAATATTTGTTGGTAAAATAGCAACTGAGCCTGCCGTAAATAATAAGGCAGCGGATTCAGCAACGATACGTCCCATTGCAAGAATAACTCCTGTTAAAATACCAGGAATGGCACTTGGTAAAAGTACTGTACGAATCATATACCATTTTGTTGCTCCAATTCCTAAAGCAGCTTCACGATAGCTTTTAGGAACACATTCTAAAGCTGTTTGGGTATTTCTTGAAATAATTGGTAAAATCATAATGGCAAGTGTAAGTGAACCTGTCAAAATTGAAAATCCTAAATGACAAACAGATCCAAAGAACAACATTCCAAACAATCCATAAATAATTGATGGAATACCTGCTAAAACTTCTGTTGTAAATGAAATGATACTGACAAATTTTTTATTTTTTGTATATTCATTTAAATAGATTGCTCCACCAATTCCTATTGGACAAGCAATTAAAAGTGTCACAATAACGATATAAAGTGTATTAACGATATTTGGTAAAATACCTACAGTATCATTAATAATACTTGTTGTATTTACTAAATAAGAAAAATCAAAGGCCGGTATTCCTCGATAGAGAATATAACCAATAATAACTAATAAGATAAAAATTGAAAGAAATGAACTTAATTGAATAAGTGCATAAATAACTTGATCACTGACACGTTTCTTTTTTTCTAAGATTGTATTATTCATCTAAGTCACCTCTTTTTAAAACATATGTTAAGACTAAGTTAATAACCATGATAAAGATAAACAGCACAAGTCCAATTGTAAATAGTACTTGACGATGTGTACCACTGGCATATCCCATTTCTGAAACGATGGCTGTTGTTAAAAAACGTACCGAATTAAATGGAAGTGGAAGAGATACTGCATTTCCGGCTACTAACAAAATAGCCATTGCTTCTCCAATAGCACGTCCTACGCCAAGTACAATAGCTGACATAATACCTGATTTAGCACTTGGTACAACAACTTTAAAAATTGTTTGCATTTTACTTGCACCTAGAGCTAATGAGCTTTTACGATAATCGTCAGGGACTGCCTTTAAAGCAGTTTCTGAAATATTAATAAGCGTAGGTAAAATCATAATTGCTAGTACGATAATAGCTGATAAAAGATTTGCACCACCTGTAAATTGATGTGTTTTAGATCCATGGTAGATCATTAATTCTAATTTATACATCATTGGATTGACAATCAAAATACCTAATAATCCATAAACAACAGATGGAATACCCGCAAGTAATTCAATTGCTGATTTTAATATTTTTCTAAGTCTTGCTGGAGCAATTTCAGCAAGGTTGATTGCTGTAAATAAACCAATAGGTACTCCAATACAAATTGCTAGAAAAACCCCTACAATAGAAGTTAAAATAACATAAGCAATCCCATATTGAGGATGAGCTGCTGTTGGCGCCCATGTTGTAGAAAACAAAATACCTGTAATTCCTTCTTTAAAAATGGCAGGTGTCCCTGAAATAATCATATATCCTGTAATAGTAACAACTGCTAAAACAGAGATAATAGCACAGCCACGAAAGATCATCGCGGCTGTTTTTTCTACTAGGGATTTTGCTTTCTTATGGCTAATAATTGATAACTTTTTTTCCATAATACTTCCCTCTTTATTTTTATTTATTTGGTGTTACTAATCCAACTTTTTTAATGATTTTTTGTCCAGCATCACTATTGATGAAATCAAATACTGCTTGAACTTGTTTAGATTGTTCACTAATTTTTCCATTTGTAGCCATTACGAATGGTCTTTGTAAAGCATAGCTTCCATCTTTTACAGTTTTTTCACTTGGTTCAACACCATCTAATTGAAGAGGAGAAACTGTATCATCCAATACATCTAATGAAACATAACCGATTGATCCAGAAGTTTTAGCAACTTTAGCAAGAACAGCACCAGTTTCATTTAATTCTTGAGCATATTGACATTGATCTTCAATTCCTAATAATTCTTCAAATGCTCCACGAGTTCCTGAACCAGCTTCACGTCCGATAACAACGATTGCTTCATCTTGTCCACCTAAATCTTTCCAGTTAGTAATTTGTCCTGTATAGATTTTTGCTAATTGATCTTTTGTTAAGTTTGTTACTTTATTAGATTTGTTTGTAATTGTTGCGATACCATCGATAGCAACGATATTTTCTTCTAATCCTTTTGCTTTTTCTTCATCTGTTAAAGCACGAGAAGAATCTCCGATATCTGTTGTTTTTGAAGCAACTGCTTCTAGACCTGCACCAGATCCTGTAAATTGTGCTTCTAATTGTAAGTTTGGATATTTTTCTTTAATTCCTTCTGATAAAGCATTAACGAATTTTTCCATTGAAGTTGATCCGTTTAAACTTACCTTTCCACTAATGTCATCTGATGCACTATTTGATCCTCCGCCACATCCGGCTAAACCAAGACACATCATGAAAACCATTAAAACACTTAATACTTTCTTTTTCATTTTTTATTTACCTTCCTTTGTTTTCTCTTAAGATATTATTTATTTTTGATACTCTTTCTTAAGACAACACTATCATAGTGTTTTTCAACACTTTCAAAAATCAAAAGAACGTATGGTTTATGTTAAGTTTATGTAAAATGAAAAAAGCTTATACCTAAGCATAAACTTTTATTGTAGACCTTCGGTCCATTCTTTAATTGTATCTTCTGTTGGTGAAGAACTAAAACGATGCCCTTATTTCCAATTACCACCTTTGGCTTCCTTTTGAAGCCTTGTTCCACTTTCTCCTAAACCCGAAGAAGCAGATGTACAAAATGGAATCACTGTTTTATCTGAAAAATCATTAGTCTTAACAAACGTATCTACTGGCCAAGCCGCAATCCCCCACCATATTGGATAGCCAATAAGCACTGTATCATATTGATCTCAGTTTTCTACTTTAGTTGTTTTTAATTCTACATTTCTAAGTGATTTATCCTCATGTTCTTTTGTTACTCTTGAGTTATCACCTGTCCAATCTAAATCATCTTCACTATACTTTTCTTTAGGTTCAATTTCAAAAAAATCTGCATTTAAATTTTCAGCAAGCTTTTCAGAAACATCTTTTGTATGATTTTGTGCAGAATAATAAACGACCAATGTTTCCCCACTTATTTGTGTATTTGTTGTACTTTTTGTTTCTTCACTTGGTTCATTTTCTACTGTTTCAGTTGTAGAAGTATCTTGTCCACGATAAACAAAATATCCTCCTACTGCTGCAATAATAATAACCAATACAGTTAATAACACCCTTACATTCTTTTTCATTAAATACCCCCTATCTACCTTTTTAATAAATATTTTATCAATAGACATAAAGAAATACATAATTAAATTTGCATGCTATCATAACTAAAATACATACTAAAAAAGTGAGACCAAAGTCCCACTATATATCTTTTTAAGAATATTTTATTCACATTTAACCACATAACATTGTTTTTTATAAAAGGATATGCCATATCCTACAGCACCAGCATATTTCTTAAATCTTTTTTCTTCAAGATATTTTTGATCAATGATTTGTTTGACTCCAGCATTTGCATCTTCTATTAAATCATCTTCACTTGCTGAATGCTTACATTCAATAAGAAGTACTGTATCCAAGATTGTTTCAGGCAATACACATATATCAAATCTTCCATTACCTGCTTCTCTATTTGATACAACTTCATAATCATTTAATAATCCTACTAAAAATCCATGATAGAAGCTTTCTTGATTATCGAAATAACTAATACTTCTTATCAAAATATCATTAAGCAAGAGATTGACTTTCCTTGCATCACCATTTATAAATTCTTGATAAAGTTCATTTTTTCTAGCACTTGTATAATCTTTAAAATAAGACATAAATGATTGTTTATAGATTTCATAGACTTCTCTATTAGGAATAATGAGTTTATACTGGCTATCTCCTGTTTTTTCAATGACTTTTAAATAACCGGTAAGAAGTAAGAAACTATAGATATTATTGATGTTATCCATTTCTCGATAAGTAAGTTCTGGTTTGATGACTTTATCTATTGTTTGTCCATTCATCAATAATTCAAACTCTTTTCTTAATCCTCTATCTCCTGTCTGTATATAATTTACAACAAGCTCATTTCCACTGGTATTTGCCCAAAAGGAAATTGGTTCAAAGCTTGAATCTGCTTTTTTATTCTTAACATAGCTTAAAGTACTCCATGGATTATAGATTTCAAGATTTCCAAATAGATAACCATCATACCATTCTTTGACTTCATCAAAAGAATCAAATAGGTCAAAATCTTTTAATAACTGTTTGACTTCTTTTTCTGTAAAACCAAAGAATTCATTACCTATATTATCTAAGATTGAATATGATGAAAAATTATTTAACCCTGTAAAGATACTTTCTTTAGAAATTCTTAAACATCCTGTCATGATACCTTTTTCTAAGGCATCATTAGTCTTAAGAGATGATGAAAAGACATTTCTTAAAAACTCTACCATTTCATCATAGTAGTTATGTTGATAGGCTGCTTGTAATGGCACATCGTATTCATCAATAAGAATGATGACTTTTTGATGGTAATATTTTCTTAAGCACAGTGATATAGTTAATAATGATTCAGATAGTTCGTTTTTTGAAGCTGTATTTAAATGATATCTTTTTAATAGCTTTTTTTCTCTTTCATTGAAGATATCGTCATCTAATATATCTTCAAATTGATCAAGAAGACGGGCAATGATGTATGAAAATTTTACTAATTGATTTTCTATTTTTGATTCTTTCATATCTTTTAAAGATATGAAAATTCCAGGATATTGATTTTGATGTTTTAATGCTTCTTTATTTTTAGAGATATTTAATCCATCAAACAAATAAGCGTTTTCTTTTTCCTTATTAGAAAAGAAATAATAAAGCATTGACATATTCAGTGTCTTACCAAATCTTCTAGGTCTTGTATATAAAACAACCTTTTCTTTTAATACTTTTTCGATAAGATTTGTTTTATCTACATAACACGCATCTTTATCAATTAATTCTTTAAAATTTTCTATTCCAGTAGGTACTATTTTCATAAAACCATCTCCTCTAAAAACTATTATACTTGATTTTATTGTCTTTTTCCATCAAACAATAGCACTTCTCCTTGGCATATAAAATTGCTTTTTATTTTATGAATTCACCAATAAAAGCAGCCTTAAATTATGTTATACAAATAAAAAATAGTGAAACCAAAGTCCCACTATTTTCTTATATATTTTAAATACAACCCTGATTTATTTAATAAATCACTTTGTTTTAAATCAAAAACATTTCCAAGATAATCTTTGCAATCTTCAAAAAGATTAGGTTGATTACTTTCTCCTGAAACAACAGGTGAAACAACTAAACTTAATTCATCAATGAGGTCTTCTTCAATAAAGAACTTATTAGTAATACCTCCACCTTGTAATAAGAGCTTTTTAATTGAACATAAATCATAAAGCTTTTCTAAGGCTACCTTTAAAGATATTTCTTTTTTTCCTGCAAAAAGATAGGAAATATTTAATTTCTTTAATAATTCAAGGTATTGATTAGAAATAGCCTCTGAAAGTATGACAATAAGATTTTTATCTTGTAATCTTCTATTTTTATAAATAGATGAATCCCATGCAATTTCTCCTTTTAGATCAATAACAACAAGCCATTTTTTATTTTCTTTTTGATAAACATGATCTGTAAGATTGTAAGTAATATTTGAGGATTTATTTAAATGTGTTAATGAAAATAATTCAAGCGCTGTTGTTTTTCCATAAATGATAGCATCACCATCATAATTTGTAGAAATTTCACTATAGATTTTTGCAAGCTTTGTTGTTTCTTTTTCTCTAAAGAATCCACCAGCAATCTTTCCATCGATTGATTGTAACATATGACAGATAACATAAGGTCTATTCATAACCAATACCTTCTTTCTTAATACTTCACTTCAATTAAAGATTCTTGTGCTTTTACTGAAGATTCACTTGTATTTTTAATTTCTTTTAAATCTGCATAATTTGTTACTAAAACAGGTGTTTCTAAAGAATATCCTGCTTCTTGAATTTTAGCCATATCAAAGTCTAATAATAATTGACCTTGGTTGACACGATCACCTTGTTTAATATGAGCTGTATACCCTTCTCCATTAAGTTGAACAGTATTAATACCTACATGAACAAGTAATTCAACACCGGCATCACTTGTAATTCCAATCGCATGTAAACTTGGGAATAAAACTGTAACTGTTCCAGTTACTGGTGCATAAACTTTACCTTCTTGAGGTAAGATGACAACACCTTTTCCTAAAGCACCTGAAGCAAAAGCGGCATCGCTTGATTCTTCAATCGCTTTAACTTCACCTTTAATTGGTGATAAAACTGTTTCTTCCTCTACTTTAACTTCTTTATTTTCTACAACTGTTTCTTCTTTTTTATAGAATAACATTGTTAAAACAAAACCAACAACTAATGAAACTGCCCCTGCAATCAATGAAACAACCATACCAGTTGCATCACCTTTAGGTGAAATATAACTTACTACATCAAAGATTCCTAGTCCCCCGATAACATATTGTTTAACAGCAACAGCCCCCATGATAGCTCCACCTACAGCACCACCGATACAAGAGAATACAAATGGTGTTTTTTCTGGCAATAAGAAACCATAAATAGCTGGTTCAGTTACCCCACAGAATGCTGAAATAACAGCTGGGATAGCTAAAGCTTTTTTGTTTTTATCTTTTAATTTTAAATACATTGCTGCAACAACGCCAGTAGCAGCAAATGTTGTTCCTAACATACCTGGTAAAATTGTATCATAACCTAAGTTTCCAATATTAACCATGGCCATTGGTACTAATGCCCAATGTAAACCAAAAATAACAAGACATTGCCAGAAAGCACCAACAACTAATGCTGTTACTAATGGTGAAAAAGCATATAATCCAGCAAAGATATTAGATAAGATACTTGTAAGTAAACTTACAACTGGTCCAATGACTAATAATCCAATTGGAAGTGAAATAATTAATACAAAGAATGGTACAAAGAAGTTTTGTAACATTTCTGGTACATATTTTTTAGCTAGTTTTTGAATTTGTGCTGCTAAAGCCACAATACAAATAACTGGTACAACTGTACTTGTATAATTACCTGATACAAATGGAATACCAATAAATTTAGTATAATAATCACCAATCATTGGTAATGTTCCAATTGCTTTTACAGCGGCTGATAATGTATCTGTTTGAATTGTTGGATAACATAAAGTAGCTCCAATAATCATCCCTACAACAACATTAACATTGAATTTTTTAGCTGCTGTATATCCTAAAATAATTGGTAAAAAGTTGAAAATAGAATCACCAATTGCATTTAAGACCATATAAGTTCCACTATTATTGAAACTTGTTCCTAAAATAAAGACTAATAAAGCATTTAATCCTTTAATAATCCCAGCAGCACATAATGGCCCTAAGATAGGTTGGAAACATCCTGAAATAATATCAATTAACTTATTGAAGGCACCTTGAGGAGCAACTTCTTCTTGTGGTTTGTCATTAGAAATACCTGCTAATTCACATACATCTGCGTATACTAAAGGTACATGATTTCCAATAACGACTTGATATTGTCCAGCAGATTTCATAACTGTCACAACACCAGGATTGTTTTTTAAAGCATCATCATTTGCTTTAGATTCGTCTTTTAAACGAAAACGTAATCTTGTAACACAATGTGTTAAACTGTTGATGTTTTCTTTTCCACCAACATTTGCCAAAATTTCTTTGGCTAAACTTTCATACTTACTCATAATTTTCCTCCATATTTCTCAAGTATTGAAATTTGAAGGTTTGGCCAACTTAATGTCACCATCCAAGTTAATGACGATTTCCTAAATAAACAACACGATGAATATGTATTGTTAGATAAAGTTTTTCTTCGTCATAAAGTTCATAGTTATATTGTTTTTTGATGTACATAGCTATTTTTTCTACACATTTATAAGCATTAGCATACTTTGTTTGTACAACATCTAATAAATCATCTTCTTGTTGGTTTTGTTTTTTCTCTTCAAGTAAACGTTGGGCAAAGAATTTTAAATGTGTAATAAAGCGATAGTAATAAGCACTCTCTTCATTAAATTCTATTTTGAAGTGATAACGAACAATGTTTTCGATTTCTTGCATGATCTTTGTAATTTTATACATATCATGAACATCGTCATCTAATTGTCCATTAACAATATGTAAAGCAATAAATCCTGCTTCATCATTAGGTAATAATACGCCTGTTTTCTTTTCAATGATTTCTAAAGATTTTTTACCAATAGCGTATTCTTCTTTATAAAATCTTTGAATATCCCATAACAAAGCATTCTTCACTAAAATATTTTCTTTAGCTCTTTCAACTGCTGTATAGATATGATCGACCATTGAAATATAAATCCCATCATTTAAAGACTTTCCTAAACTTAATCTTGCTTCATTCATGATTTCTTCCCCTATTTGTAAATACTCTAAAGAAATATCTACGACAAGTTCTTTAAATCGTTTCGATGCTTCAGGATTTTCTAAATAGAAAACTTTATCAATTTGATTGGCTTCAACCGTATCACCTGTTTTCTTTTTAAAACAGATTCCTCTTCCCATCACAATCTTTTCTTCATTATTTTCCATAACAACAGCTACATTGTTATTTAAGATCTTACTTATTTCCATAATCACCCCTCCAAAATAAAAACCTATTTATTGCATGCTTAAAAAAGGTGGCAATAAATAGGTTTAGCTTGTACTTAAACAATCACTATCCTAAAAACTTCCTAGGTATAATAGCATAGTTTTAAAACGGTTACAATCATTTTTATCAATTAAATAACCATCCCATAATATTTGGGTCATTACTAAACAAATGACCACCTTGTCCATGTTGATTTTCAATTCCTTGTGTTAAAAAATAATCATTATTTTTTACATCTAAATCAACATAATTTTCATTTTCTTCATCACTTAAACCTTGTTTTTTATAAAAATTTACAAGTTCTTGATAAACCTCTTTAAAAGGTGAAGAACCATAATACTCATCATCTTCACCAATAACAAAATAAATTGGTGTTTTATTTTCTACAACTTTATTAAAATACCCATCCCATTTCGATGAACACATCAATGCTCTACAATAAAGCTCTGGACTTTTAGTTAAAACTAAAGAAAGAGTTTCTCCGCCACCAGAATAACCACTGATATAACCTTGTTTTGAATTAGTGGCATAATGTTTTGAGAAATATTTTGTTAAAGCAATGGTTTTATTGGTAGATAATTCTCCTCAATCTTCTAATTGTGGCGCTAAAATAATCATGTGATTATTATATTTTTGACTTGTAAAAGCAAATTCTTCAGTTTTTAAGTTTTCTCCTACACCTTGAAAATAAATACCGTAATATATAAAGCATATGATTGCCTTTTGTCATATGCTTTAGGAATATATGCATTATAATGAATATCACCATATCGACTTTGGGGAACATTATCTAATGAAAAGTTCTTATATCGTTTTGTATTTGTAGTTATTTAAGTATTTTGAGATTGAATGTCTGATTTTTTATTTATATAGAGACAGCTACTTACAAGCATAAGGCATACTATAATGCATAGTTTTTTCATTAACGTTTTAATCCACAAATCATTTCTACTGTTGCTGGATCATAGTGTGAAAAGAATGAACTAGTATCTTTATTAAGTGAAGCAATTGTTTGCATATCTTCTTCACTTAATTCAAAATCAAAGATATTTAAGTTTTCTTGCATTCTTTCTTTTCTTACTGTTTTAGCTAATGGGACAATTCCTCTTTGAACAAGCCATCTTAAAATGACTTGTCCTACTGATTTTTGATATTTTTGTCCAATTACAGTTAATGTTTCATTTGCAAAAATTCCATTTTTGCCTTCAGCAAATGGAGCCCATGCTTCTAATTGAACACCATATTTAGTGTTATATGTTAAAGCAGCGTCTTGTTGATGGAAAGGATTCACTTCAACTTGGTTAACAGCAGGTACAACATCTGTATCTAATGCTAAATCAACCAAACGATCTGGATAGAAGTTAGAAACACCGATGGCTTTAATTTTACCTTCTTTATAAAGATCAACTAAAGCACGATAAGCACCGTGATAATCTTTAAATGGTTGATGTAATAAAACTAAATCTAAATAATCTAATTGCATTTTCTTTAAAGATTCTTCAACAGAAGCTTTTGCTTTTTCATAACCATAATTAGAAATCCATACTTTTGTCGTAATAAATAATTCTTCACGAGGTACACTTGTTTCTTGAATTGCTTTACCTACTGCTTCTTCATTACCATATGATTGAGCAGTATCAATTAAACGATACCCTGCATCAATTGCATCTAAAACAACTCTTTTACATTCTTCTTCATCTTTTACTTGGAAAACACCAAAACCAACAACTGGTATTTTCACTCCATTATTTAATGTTTTGTATTCCATTGTTATTCTCCTTATTCAAAATTACATTTTGTTGTAGCCATACGATGTAACGATTCTTCTGTTACATGATAGAAAGGTTCATGTTTATTTATAGTTTCAATTTGTTTCATTTCTTCATCTGTTAATTCAAAATCAAAGATATTCGCATTATCTTTAATATGATCCATTGATTTACTTCCTGGAACAAGTCCAAATCCCATCTGAATATGCCATCTTAAGATAATTTGAACTGTTGATTTATGATATTTTTCAGCAAGTTCAACAAATACAGGTTCTTGTAACATATCGCTATTTCCATGTCCTAATGGATACCATGATTGAAGTTGAATATGATGTTCCTTACAAAAATCATAAACATGTTCTGCTGGATAATAAGGATGACATTCTACTTGCATAATCATTGGTGGAATTTCACATTGATCTAAGATTTCTTGAATTTGTTCAACTCTAAAGTTAGATAAACCAATCGCTTTGATTTTTCCTTCTTTATATGCTTTTTCTAACATCTTATAAGCATAAACATAGTTATTTACAGGATGATGTAAAATCATCACATCAACATAATCAACACCTAATCTTTTTAAAGTATCATCAATTGCTTGATCATTTTCATAAAGTGTTGGTCCTAATTTTGTTTCTAAAAAATAATCTTCTCTTTTTAATCCTGATAATTTTAATCCTTTTCCTACTTCTACTTCATTACCATAACGATTGGCTGTATCAATGAGTTGATAGCCATGGTTTAAGGCAAAAGCTACATTATCTTCAATTTGTTTATCAAATTGTTGAATGGTACCAAATCCAAGTTGAGGGATTTGGTATCCATTATTTAAAGTAATAAAATTAGTCATGAATTTTTATTCCTTTTAAACGTGTTTCATTGGCAGGATCTTCAGGATTATGAGATGGTTTGTTTGTATCTAAGGCTTGCATTTCTTTCATTTCTTCATCTGTTAATTCAAAGTCAAAGATATCAATGTTTCCTTTCATTCTTTCTTCATTTGTTGATTTAGGTAAAGAAATAACTCCTTCTTGATAAATCCATCTTAAAATAATTTGACCTGCATTTTTATTATATTTTTTAGCTAATGAAACAATTGTTTCATTTTCTAATAATTCTTTATTTCCATGTCCTAATGGATACCAAGCTTCTAAGCGAATATTATTTTCAGCCATCACTTTTCTTAATTCTTTTTGTTGAACAAATGGGTTAAATTCTACTTGGTTAACTGCTGGCGTTACAGTCATACCATCTTTAAATTTATTCCATAAGTTCACAGTAATATTAGAAATACCAAGAGATTTAATCTTACCTTCTTGATAAGCTTCTTCTAAAGCTTCCCAAGCTCCTAAATAATCACCATAGGGTTGATGTAATAAATAAAGATCAATATAATCCACTCCTAATAATTTTAAAGAAGTTTCAATACCTTTCTTAGCATTTTCATAGCCATAATCTTGTAACCATAATTTAGAAGTAATAAAGACTTCTTTACGATCAATCCCACTATCTTTAATCGCTTTTCCTACATCACTTTCATTCATATATCCTGCAGCTGTATCAATATGACGATATCCTGCTTTTAAAGCAGCTAAAGTTGCATCATAAGTAGGTCCATCATTAGGAATCATGAAGACTCCAAATCCTACAGCAGGGATTGTTTGTTTATTGTTTAATTCAAAAGTTTTCATTATTATCTCCTCCAATTTCTATCTTTATTTTAATTTTTAATTCTATATATGTACAATATCAATAGTGCATGTTAGTATAATTGGAAGTTATACTTGTTGGTTTGCTTCTATAATATCTTTTAGACTTACTTTTTCATGGCGATAACGTGCCTTGGAATTAGCATCTTTGATTTTTGTAATAATTGCTTTTGATGGACAGTTTTGTGCACAAGCTAAACAAAACTCACAAGTATTTTGTTTTCTCTTTGCTCTATTGTTTTCAACGTATAATAAACCACGTGGACAGATTTTCGTACAAATACCACAACCTACACATTTATCAGTGACAGTAATTTGTTCACCATTAATAAATTGAAATTTGAAGTGCAGGAATTAACTGAAAATCACTTAGAAATGGATGTGTAAAGCAAAAATAACCGCACCGGAGTAAATCAATACTCTAGTGTGGTCGTTTAGTTTTTTTGAGTTCCATTTTAAGTCTTCGCTTAAAAATTGCTATTTTATCAAATCACTAAGTAAAACTCACAAAATGATTCTCTTATTTATATTAATATTTCATCTATGATATTTTGAATGTGAATTTTAGTTGCATCTAATGTAGGAATTTTTAATTCAACATCTCCATATACCATTGGCAATTCTGTACAACCAAGAATTATTGCATCTACGCCTAAATCACTATAACCTTTATTAGCAATTTCAATAAACTTCTCTTTTGTATCTTTTGTTATAACACCATGTTCTAATTCATTTTCAATATGCCATCCTATCCACTTGCAATCCTCTTCACTCGGTGTAACAACTTGTATTCCTTCCTTTTCAAATGGTTCTTTAAAATAGGTGTCTTTCATTGTTCCTTCAGTTCCAAGCAATAACAATTTATTAAATTTCTTCTTTTTCGCTTCACTTACACATACTTGAACCAAACTAAGCATAGGGATAGCAGTTTCCCTTGCAACTCTATCAAATACCATATGCCCTGTACAACATGCCAATGCAATAAAGTCACAATTTGCTTTTTCTAGAGTTCTTACTGCCCCAAGTATATATTCTGTCATTCCCTCATAATCCTGTGTAGCTCCAAATGGTATCATTTTAAAACAACTAAGACTTTCTATCGTAATTTCAGGTAAAACTGGCTTACCTAGTTTTTTCATAACGCCATACTCTATTTCTTTATAATATTGCAATGTTGCTTCTGGACCTACTCCACCAATCAATCCCAATTTTTTCATTTTGATTTCTCCATAGTTTAATTTTTTTATACAATAACATGCTTGAATTTCTATTACAATAAGAGTATTTAAAATATCCTAGTAACTGTTGTTTTCTAATATTAAAAGAGAATCAATTAAGATTCCCCTTTTTCATCTAAGTGTTCATCGCATAATTTAGTAATGCCATCTAACATATAATACCAAGGTTCTTTAATAGAATAGAATGTTGGGATGAATTCTTTTGGTACAAAAGATAGCAATCCTTTTTCTATTTCTAAAGTATCTGGTGTCATTGGTGAATAAAGTGCAATGGCATCAGGACCAATTAAGGAAATGGATGGTAATAATGATTTAATTACAAGTTCCTTAACACCTGCTTGACTCCAAGCAAGATGTTGGCAATCATCTGATAATTGCATTCTTCTTAAAAAGAAACGTACTTCTCCCGCAATTCATTCTTTTCCTGTAATAACTTGCCCATTTACAAGAATTCCTTGACCACCAACCCCAAAACCAAAAGGTTGTGAATGAAAGATAATATTTTTATATTCTTCATGTTCCAAAGAAAACCCTACTACTGCTGCATTAGCATTATTATAAATAAAGACATCGATATGATATTTCTTTTCAAATTCATTTTTAATATCTTGATCTCTACCATCAATGGATGAACGTAAATGTTGATTATCTTTAATAATACCTGGAGTGGCAATACCAATAACATCAATTGTATGGTGTTTTAATAAAACAGTATCGATAATATCATAAAGATCATTCATATCAAGACTTGCTTTAATAATCGTTTGTTGATCAATAATTGTTGATTTATCATAAACACGATAATAAATACGAGTTTGTGCTCTATTAGTTGATAAAACAATAGAAAGAATACGTTTATTTGATTTTTTACAACAGTGACATTTCTTAACTTGTTCTTCTTTCTTTTCTTTATTATAATTTTCAATTTCACTTTGAATAAATTTAATCGCACCAATTGCATCATAACTTGCAAAAGTTGCTGTTGGTATTTGTAAAACAAGTTTATCAGGTAAACTTTCTTGTAATCTTTTTAACATATAGCTAATTTGTGGAGCGATTAAAACAAGATCATAATTTTCTACTTGTTCATAAATATTTGAATAATCAACCGCATCAAAGTGATAATCTTCCCCTAACATTTCTACTACAGAATTAAGGTTATCTGCAAACATTGATGTTGTAAGACCTGAGGAACAAGATAATAAAACACGGGTTGTTTTTTTGTCTTTTAAACCAATTAATGTTTCAATCATTTCATCATAAAGTTGATGGGCATGATTTTCATCATTAAGTTCAAAATGAAGATAAAACTGCACTTCTTGATTTTTATAAGAAATAATATTAAATTCAACAATTGTTCCATTGGTAACATCAGTAAATTGAATGGTAGCTTCACCATAAGATGTTGTTAATTTAATTGTTTGTTCACTTTCTACATTGATTTGATAATCATCATTTTGATGATCAATAATCCATTTTTTAAATAGATCAGATGTATACATTTTATCTTCACACCTTTCTTTTATCTTATAAAGTTTGTACGACGGAATTCTTCTTTTTCTGGTAAACCATATTTTTCTTTACCATCATGAATACATTTCATTAAAAATGACATGTTTCTAGCAAGAACGCGCATTGTTTGTAATCCTTCTTCATCTTGGCTTGCTTCTCCCATTTCTCTACCATGGATTGCATTCCAATATTGTGAAGAAGCAATTGGCATACCTGAGATTGCAAAGAATTTATTGATTTCATCATAAGTTGAAGAAATACCACCACGTCTTGCGACAATCGCACTAGCACCTACTTTCATACTTTTATCAAAAGATGTACTATAGAATAATCTTGTTAGAAAAGCAATTAATGTAGCATTAGCAGAAGCAAAATAAACAGGTGTTCCTACTACAAGACCATCAGCTTCTTCAAATTTTTTAGCCACTTCATTGACACAATCATCAAAAACACAATGATCTAATCTTGTTTTACATGACATACAAGCAATACAACCACGAATGTCTTTATTGCCAACATGTACGATTTCGCTTTCAATTCCTTCTTGATCAAAAATCTTCACCATTTCATCTAAAGCAACTTTTGTATTTCCTTGAGGACGAGGACTACCATTAATAATAAGTACTTTCATCTTATTTCTTTTTCCATTTCTTTACTATTATTTTAATCATTATTTATCCCATTGTACATGACTAAAAACAAATATCACTATAACAAAAAGTTATACTGTGTTATAATACGGAAAAGGAGAAGTGATACAATGATTGAATTCAACCAATTGAAACATCTTGTTGCTATAGCAAAAAATAAAACGATTTCTAAAGCAGCTGAAGAACTTCTTATTTCTCAGCCTGGCCTTACAAAATCCATGCAACGTTTAGAAGAAGATTTAGGTTTATCGTTATTTAATCGTAAGAAAAATAAAATAGAATTAAATGATAATGGTTTACTTGCGGTTGAATTTGCGAAAAAGTTACTTGATGGTAGAGAAGAAATGATCAAAGAACTGACAAAACATAATCAAAATTATTTATCTTTTGCTAGCTGTGCACCTGCTCCTTTATGGGGAATTGAATATACTTTTCAAACAAATACAAATTCACAATTTGAAAGTTTTCTTATTCAAGATGAGCAAACACTCATTAATGGTTTAGAAAATGGAGACTATTCATTAATTGTATTAACACATCCTTTAGATAATAAAAACTATATTTGCCAAGAATTCTTAAATGAATCACTTTACTTATCTGTGCCTCCGGCACATCCTTTAGCACCATTTAAAGAAATTTCATTTTCTGATTTAGATGGACAAAGTGTTCTTTTATTATCACATATTGGATTTTGGAATGAAGTATGTAAACAAATGATTCCTAAATCTCATTTGTTATTCCAAGATGATCCCTTTGTCTTTAATGAACTTACAAAGATGTCTGCTTTACCTAATTTTAAAAGCGACATTACAATGCAAAGAGACAGCGAAGAAGATAATCGTATTTTAATACCTATTACTGATCAAGAAGCTCATGCGAGCTACTATGCTATTTATCCAAAAGATAAAAAACAATTCTATCAACCACTTCTTAAACAAATAAAAGATCTTGATTGGAAAAAAACAAAAGATTTACCTAAAGTATTCAATAATCAATAATAAAATATTTCCTATCTAAAAAGCTGTTACATTTGTAGCAGCTTTTTAAAATTCAACAATTTCATTAAACATAAATATCATACAATCTATCTTTTTATCAGTATGAAAATGTCCACAATACCATTTCTTATAATCTAAGCTTAATTCTAATTTATCTAAAAAAAATTCTGTACTATAATCTACTTTTAAAGGATTAATACCTTTCATAAATACTTCTCGAGGAAGATATTTATAAGGACAAGTATGAGAAAGTACAACATCTATTTGTGGATTCTTTTCTACGTACATTAAAAGTTTATCTTTTATTTCTTCACTGGGTTGTTCACTTGGATACCAATTATATCCCATTTGTAAACGATAGTTTTTATCAACACTATAAGCTCCACCAATAACTAAAACACTTTGTTCATTAAATTGATACACTTCACCATCTTTCGCAAATAATATATGAGGATATTCTTCTTCATAATAGACAAGCCCATCATGAAATATTTTTGTTTTATAGCCTTCTATATTTTCAGGACGTTCTTCATGATTACCATGAATACAAAAGAAAGTAATCGGATATTGTAAAAGACTATTTTTTAAATAAATATCTTGTTCATTAGCGTAATAGTTAATACCTGCATCTCCTAAAACAATCATAAGATCATCTCTTGTTGTTTTATTTTTACAACAAAATGCATAAACTTCACTAAAATCCCCATGTTTATCACCTGTTATATAAATCATAATTTCTCCTATTGATATTGTTTTAATGTCTTTTCAATTCTTTTTTTCATTTCTTCTTGTAAAGAATAGGGTTTAATAACTGTAATCTTATCTTGTAACATCATTAACCATCCTATTAACCCTTCATTAATTAAAACATCTTTTACTATTAAATGATAACGATTTTCATAATCTTTTGTCACACGATTATCTTGTCCAAATTTATCAACAACTTCTTTAATAATCGATTGATCAAAACTAATCTCTAAATCTTCTTTTTCTCCTGAAATATACATATTAATTGGATTATCAATTTGTTCTACATCAAATTGTTCCCCTTCAAAATATTTACTCTTATGATTTCTTACAAGTCTCATACGATCTAATCGATAAAGAGATAAACTATCTGGTCTTTTATCAAAATAACCAATCACATAATATTTAGAATTATTTTGAATGAGTTTATACGGAGAAATAATATAAAACTCTTTATTATCTTGATGATTACCATGGATATTTGATATTTCTACCAACCTATTTCTTTTTATTTCATAATTAACATACTTAAAATAAATATTTTTCTTTTCATTAATAGCTTTAATAATGGTTGTCATATTTAATAACAAATCATAATTTCTTATATCATTTTGTCTAATTGTTTGATTTTGAATACGGGATAATTGTTTATTTGAACTTAATGTTTGTAATTTTGTAAGTAGTATATTTACTTCTTTTTGATCTAAATCATTATTATAAAGAATACTATCCCATAAATATTGTATTTGTCCATCATTAAAGAATTCTTCATTTATTGTATAGCCTTTACGATGTTTAGTCTTAATGATTTCTTTTTGATAAATATACTTCGATAATTCATTAATATTTTTTATAGCTTGATAAACCGTTTTAACATCAACTTTGATTCGATATTTTTCTTCAAGTTGCCCTTTTATTTCAATAGCAGGTATATAATCTAATGATTCTTTGATAATAAGATATGTGTAATAGAGTCTGTCCATAGTTTTCTCCTATCTTGCATAATTAAGTGAATATGTCTTGTCTTTATGATACAACATTTCATAACGATATGGTGAATAATTATAAAGAGATTTTTCAAAGCGTTTAAAGGCTTCATCAAGTGTTACAAATGGTAAATGAAAATAAGCTTGTTTATATTGTTTTTCTAATAGAAGAATAAGACTTGCATAGTAATGTGTTTGTTCATCACTTATCATTTTATAATGTGTTATACCTAAGATGACTTGATTGAGTTGATTCATTTTAAATGTAAGCAAATGCCTTACTAGACAATAAATTTCTATATTAAAATCACTATGATCTAAAATATAATAAAATAAATTATATTTATATTCGACTAATGGTTTAAAATGTTGATTGATTAATAAATTCATCATGACTAAATGATATTCCATTTCATTATAAGATAAGCAACAATCAATATATCTTTTAATATTTGAAAAAAGCCATAATTGAATATCTTTTCTTTTATTTAATTTTCTTTTTAATTGAAAAACATCAATACACGTATTCATTAAATCATAAATATCTTGTTGATAAATTCCGTCACTATGAATTAATAAATATGTTTTTACCTCCATAATTGATACATCTGTCATTTGTTCATAACTTTTAACTACCATTAAAATCATCCCCTTTTCTTTATCTATATTATAGGGAGATGATGATTTTTATGATTAATTTGTATCTGTTTTAAAGCCAAAAAAAAGGAGTTAAACAACTCCCTTATTTTCTAAGAATTTTCTAATTTTCTTTGTTGCTGCTTTAAGTTCTTCTAAACTATAAGCATAAGAAACACGAATATATCCTTCTCCTGCTTCACCAAAAGCACTTCCTGGCACACAGGCTACTAACTGATCATTTAATAATTCTTCACAGAATTCTTCTGATGTTAAACCTGTTGATTTAATACATGGGAAAACATAGAAAGCACCTTGTGGTGTAAATGTTTTAAGTCCCATTTCATTAAATGTTTTGACTAAGAAGTTTCTTCTTGCAAGATAAGCTTGTCGCATTTTTTCAATTTCTTCATCACAATGTCTCATCGCTTCAATGGCTCCATATTGAGCACATGTTGGTGCTGACATAATGACATATTGATGAATTTTTTTCATCATTTTAATAAGATATTCATTCGCAAGAACATAACCTAAACGCCATCCTGTCATCGCATAAGCTTTAGAAAAACCACTGACAAGAATAACTTGATCTTTGATTTCATCAAAAGATGCAATTGAACAGAATTTATGTTCATAAGAAAGTTCTGCATAGATTTCATCAGTTATGATCATAATTCCTGATTCTTTAAAGATAGGCACCAATTTTTCATAGTCTTCTCTTGTCATGAATCCACCTGTTGGATTACTTGGGTAGTTTAAAAGAATGGCCTTTGTTTTTTCATTGATAGCTTCTTTTAAAAGTTCAGGTGTTAATTTAAATTCATTTTCTTCAGTCAAAATAATGTTTCTTACTACTCCACCAGCAAGTGCAACACCTGGTGTATAAGCAACATAACTTGGTTGTAATAAAATGACTTCATCACCTGGATTAATAATTGTTCTAAAGGCTAAATCGATTCCTTCAGATCCCCCAACAGTGACAATACATTGTTCTGGTTTATAATCTAAATTAAATCTTCTTTTTTGATATTTACAAATTTCTTTTCTTAATTCTAATAATCCTTGATTTGCTGTATAGAATGTTTTTCCTTTTTCAATTGAATAGATTGCAGCTTCTCTAATTGTCCAAGGGGTTGCAAAATCAGGTTCACCTACCCCTAAAGAAATAACACCTTCCATTTGATTAGCTAAATCAAAAAATTTACGAATTCCACTAGGTGGAATATCTTTTACAATAGGATTAACAACTTTTTCAAAATCCATTATGGAGTTACCAATAATCTTTCTGCTGCATCTTTATTATCATCCTCAACAAGTCTACCCATGTTTTTATATTGTTTCAAAACATACATTGTGGCTGTTCTTTCAATACCTTCAATAACCGCTAAACGACTATTAACGAATTTAGCAACTTCAACCATTGTTTTTCCCTTAACAATCAATAAGAATTCATAATTTCCTGCTAATAAATACATTGTATCTACTTCTGGAAAATTATAAATCTTCTTAGCAATACGATCATAACCATAATCTCTTTCTGGTTTTGCATTAACTTGAATAACAGCTGTACATACATCATGATTTGTTTTATCCCAATTGATTAATGTATGATAACCATAGATTGTTTTATTTTTCTCTAAATCTTTAATTGTATTTTCAACATTTTCTTCTGATTCGTTTAAGGCGGCCGCAAGATCAACGACTTCCATTTTTGCGTTGTTTTCAATTAATGATAAAAGTAAATTTTCATCCATATCCTTCTCCTCCTTATTATGGTTCAATTATATACTAATTTAATAATAAGGTAAATTGAATTTTTAGAGGAATAAGCAAGATGTTTCTTGTCTAGATAAGTAAAGTGTTCTATAATAAAGTTGAGGTGAAATTATGATTATACAAAGTAAAAAAGTTTGGATTGCTGATCAATTCATTCCTGCACAATTAGAATTAGAAGATGGAATTATTAAAGAAATATATCCTTACAATGAAAAAGAAGTCACTAAAGATTATGGAGATTTAAGAATTCTTCCTGGTTTTATTGATATTCATTGTCATGGAGCTTATGGTTTTGACACAAATGATGCTGATCCTGAAGGTTTAAGAAAATGGACAAAAGGAATCGTTGATGAAGGAGTTACTTCTTTCCTTGCAACAACTCTTACTCAAAGTGAAGAAGTTCTTACAAATGCGGTAAGTAATGTCGCAAAAGTTGTGGAAGAAGGTTATGAAGGTGCTGAAATTTTAGGAATTCATTTTGAAGGTCCTTATTTAAATAAAGCCCATAAAGGAGCTCAGCCTGAAGAATACTGTGTTAAACCTGATATTGAACAATTTAAAAGATATCAAAAAGCAGCTCATGGTTTAATTAAATATATTACTATGGCTGTTGAAAATGATGAAGATTTTACTCTTACAAAATATTGTAGTCAAAATAATGTAGTTGTAAGTATTGGACATTCAAATGCAACTTATGAACAAGCTGTTCAAGCATACGCTCATGGAGCAAGAAGTATGACTCATGTTTATAATGCGATGACACCATTTACGCATCGTGCAAATGGTCTTGTTGGTGGTGCTTTACGTATTAGAAATATGTATGGAGAAATTATTTGTGATGGAAATCATTCTACTCTTGCCGCTTTAAATAATTTCTTTACTTCAAAAGGTCCTGATTACAGTATTATGATTACAGATTCCTTAATGTGTAAAGGATTTCCTGTAGGTACTAAATTTGATTTTGGTGGACAAGAAGTTGTCATTTATCCAGATGGAAGTGCTCATTTAGTAGAAGCAGGAAACTTAGCTGGTTCTACTTTAAATGTAAACAAAGGATTAAAAATCTTAATTGAAGATGCATTAGTTCCTGTTAATTACGCGATTAATGCATGTACATCAAACCCAGCAAGATGTTTACATGTTGATAATCGTAAAGGAACAATTGGTGTTGGTTATGATGCTGACTTAGTTATTTTAGATAGAGATTATGAAGTTGTTCAAACTTATTGTAAAGGCGTTGGGCAAAAATAATTATTTTAATGATATAAAGATAAAGTGAGCTAAAATTTTTGTAGCTCACTTTTTTATATATTTTTCTTTTAAAATTCTCTTTCTTCTGGATCTTCTTCTTTGATTACTGCACTCTTTGTATATTTTAAATCACTACCTTGTTGATAAATAAATTTAGCATACATTGGTGTACCAAAGAAATCAACCTTTGTATCATACCATTCTGGATGATAAATAACCCGATTTGCAGTATCTAAAATATATTTTAAAGTTTTTGGATGTAGATCAATTGTTCCATGACCTGGAAATACTCCTGATACTTCTTCTAAACGTGGCATAAAATCTTGTAAAGCATCTCTTAATGCATTGATTGTACAAAATTCTGGATAAACATCCCAAGCTTCACTACCAAAAGCACTTGTGACATCTCCGATAAAGAAGCATCCTGTTTGATGATCTAAATATCCTGATTGACCTGGTGTATGTCCTGGTAAATGAATTAGTTCAACAATATATCCATCTCCTAAATCAAATTGATGGTGGTTTTCAACACCTTCTACCTCATAAGGAGTAAATGGTGGTAAGTCATTAGCATCAAACCAAGTATATCCTAATTCACCTTTTTCATCATAAACAAATTCATCTACAACATCTTTTCCTTGATGTTCTTCAATATATTTTTGATCAGCATAGTGACAATAAACTTTATCAAAATGACTATTTCCTGATACATGGTCAATATGACAATGTGTATTACATACGATAATTTCTTTATCACCAATAAGTTTATGAATTAAGCCTTTTAAATCTCCTAATCCAAATGCTGTATCAATAAGCATTGCTTTTTGTGGACCATCAATAAGATAACACCACATTTCTCCACAATGAATTCCATCATAATAAATACAATAAAGATTATCTCTCATTTTATAAACTTCAACATTAGGATTTATTTCTGGATAAAATAATCTTAAATCACTATGTTCTCTTAATATTTTCAAAAAAGACCATCTTGATGGTTTTTCTTTTTCAGGATTAATTAATTTTGTTTTAATATTTGTATTAATTGGTCTTGGATCTTGCATCATTTTTCCTCCCATAATATTTTTTCAATTTTTCTTTGTCTAGAATTATAAATAAAGCATTCTTCTCTATATTTTGTAACCGTTCTTCTTGAAATATAAATATCTTTTTCTTCTAAAAGTTTTCTTATTTTTTCATCACTATAAGGTTTTAACTTATTTTCCTTTTCAATGATTTGTGTGATTTCTTTTTTTATAGCCTTATCATTTTTGATAAAAGTTCCTGAGTGAATAAACATTTCTTTGATAGAATAATATTGATTATTAAATTCAAAAGATTTATGTGTAATTGCACGTGAAATTGTTGAGATAGCAAGTCCACATTTTTCCGCAACCATTTCTAAAGTTAAATGTTTTAACTCTCCATGATGAATAAAAAAGTCTTTTTGAACATGACATATTTCATTCATTATTTGTAAGAGTGTCATATTTCTTTTTTGTAAAGCACTTAGAAGTGTCTCAGCTTCTTTTCTTTGCTTCTTTAAAGAATCATCATCAATGACAGTAATAGATAAATCAAATTTTAATAGTTCTACTTGTAGATTTTCTCCTTCAACAGAAACTTTACACTCTGGTATAAGAAAAGTAGATTCTTGTGCGTAGTTTGCTGCTGGTTTAGGATTCAACGTTTTAATAAAATCAAATCCTTCATCTATTTCCTCTTGGGTTAATTCTGTTTTTTCTATAATCGCATGATAATGTTGTGTTGCTAGTTCTTCTAAATAATCACATAAAATCAATCCTGTTTCACTTTCTGCTTTTTCACTCATTAAACATTGAATACTTAAACATTCTTTTAAACTAAATGAAAATAATCCATAAGGTTCCAATTTTCTTAATAACTTTAAATGATATTTAAGAGAATCTAAGCCCCATAAACTCTCTTTAATAACTTCATCCTTGGAATATTTGAAATAACCATTACTATCTAAACAAGAAATCAGATAATCACAAACATCTTCATCATATTTTTCATTACTTAAATGAAGTTGTTCAAAAAGAACATCTCTTAATTGAGGTTTTGAATAATCATCAAATTCTAATAATAAATCTGGGTCTAATGATGAATTATATTCAATTAAAGGATTTGTTGACGCCTTATCTAATATATATTGATGTAATTCTTCATAAGATGAAGATAATATTTTAAGATATTTTTCTTGAGTAGAATTATATTTTTGTTTTTGTTCCAACTTTAAATTTGGAACAAGTTGAATGCGCATATTATTTTTCATGACAATATTTCTTAATTAAGTTTTCCTTTACTTCTTTATCAATTGCATATTCTTTTTCAAAGTATTCATCAAATGAAGAATAACGTTTTAATATTTCATCAAATGATGATTTCAACAATTCTTCATGAACACTGCAAACATACAATAACATCTCTTTAATTTCATCCGTAAAATCTGATTGAACAAGACGTGGCATTAAATCTTTTTCTACACTTTTATTACTATAAAGATAATCTGCATATATTGTCTTTTCATCACAATCAAATAATTTTAATAGTAATGCCGCAAATAATCCTGTTCTATCTTTACCTGAACCACAATGAAAAAGTATTCCATCTTTTTCTTTTATTAATTGAAATAATTGTTTATAGGCCAAATTATCAAAAGGCATTATTTTATAGCCTTTGCGAATAAACCAGGCACTATTATAAACCTCTTCTTTTGTAGATTTTTTGGTAATCAATCTTGGAAAATAGAAATCATCGATTCCCGTTTCCGGTTTTAAAGCACTCCAATTATAGTGTTGAAATCGTTGATCACATTCATAACTATCTTCTTTTCTTTCAAATTCACTGCGAAAATCAATAATATAACGAATACCTAAATTATAAAGTTTGTCCCAATCCTGTTTCGTAAGATTTCGAGGTAGCGCACTACGATAGAGATGCCCTGCCTCTATAAAATCATAATAATCATGTAAATCTCTAAAATTAGAAGGATTAGTGATCATGACAACAATCCTTTGTCATATATTCATAATTGTCTCCTGATTGTTTAAACCACGCAGGTATATGTTCACCTATCGCTTCATCTAAGTATTCCAACATATATTCCATTCCAGGTTCTTCTAGATTAAAATGTCCCATTCCTAAAGCAACTCTATTTCTTCCTAACATTCCACTATCTCTTAGATACTCTGCATAAGTAAAATCTATAAGTTCCATCGATAACAGACAATCGACATCACTTTTATCAGTATTTTTAATAGCTTCATTAGCATCACCAAATACATGGAATAACACTGCTGCTTTTTTAATATCCGCATTTGAATTTCCTATCAATTTGATTCCATTTAAATGACAGGTATCAATTAATTCCTTGGCTAGATCTTTGGCTTTGATTGAATGATCAAAGCTATAGGCAGTAGAACATAATAAAGATGGTTCAAATTCATTGATTGGATTAACAATAAGTTTATCTTCCCATCCCATTTTCTTAGCTAGACCTAAGAAGATACCATCAATATAGTCTCCTTTATAAGGAATACCTGAATGAATATAATCATGATCTCTCCAGACTACGATTTGATGATCATCCAATAGTTTTCTTTTTTCTAAATAGACACTATTTTTTGATTCTTCTAGCCATTCTTGATGATCTCCATGATTCCAAAATAATGCTTCATGACTGATAATCAAGTTGGCTCCTTTTTCAATGGCATATTCAATAACATCAACAGAAGCCCAACACGAAGTCACAATTCCTGTACATTCTTGATCAACATTTCCATAGAGCACTTTATCTCTTGTTTTTTCTTCATCAATTGTTCCATATCCTTTATGATATTTTTTCATATTTTCAATTATTGTACTAATTTTCATATCATTTCCTCTTTTCTAATAAAAAAGATAAGATGCAGTACGCACTCTTATCTATTCATCATCTTCATCGACTGCAAAATTTACTTCATTGACATATACAATTTGGTTTTTACTGTCCTCAACATATTGATGAACAAGTTCTTGTGTTAAAGGAGTATCTTCACTTTCTAAAACAAGTGCTAATGTTAAGGGTAAATTTATTCCACAAACAACATGTACTTTATCACTCATATATGGATAGAATTTTTGATAAACACTTCCACCCATCATATCAGCAAAAACTAAAACTTCATCATTTTCATCAAAAGAAGCAAATAATTCACTTACGACTTCTTCAATTGGTTTTTCTCCATCTTCTACATAAGCATTTACATCATAAATCTTTTTGATTCCATTAGTTAAAAAATCTACGGTATCTTTTAATCCATAAGCAAGTTTATGATGTGAAGCAATAATATATCTTCTCATAATCTTCTCCAATCTTCATTAGTATAATTGGTTCAAAAGTTTGGCATTTAAAATTATTTCTAAAAATAAAATATTATTATATCCACAAGGGAGGGAATAGAGTGAACATTATATATAGCAATGCCAAAACAGTTCCTTTCTTCAATTATATCAAATATTATTGATGTTTTATATAACGAATGAGATTAACGGAGCTTTCACTCCTTTAATCAAATATTTATAGATTATGCAGTAAATATTCCACATGCAGCACCAATCCATGAAAGAATGATGATAATCAAAATCATGTGTGTCATTTTAACTTTCTTTTTATTCATAAAATAATAAATAAGTGCAACAGCTGCAACTGGTAATAGTGAAGGCATAACACCATCAAGTAATTCTTGAACCTTCATTGTAACATCACCATTTGTATATTTAATACCTGTTTGTAATTTAACCACTGAAGAAATAAGTGATCCAACAACAGTTAAACCTAGAACAGAACATGCTTCTGTAAATACAGTAATTTGTTTACCAAGCTTAGTAACAACATTGATACCCATATTATATCCCCATTCTACTTCTAGAATACGGACAGCTAAGAATGCAAAGGTAAAGGCAGCCCATAAGAAAATTCCTAAAGGATTTCCTTGCATACCCATACTTGCAGCAATTGAACCAAAGATTGTAGGAATCATTGCCCAACCAATAGTATCACCAATACCTGCAAGAGGACCCATGATACCAACTTTAAAGTTATTAACAGCTTCTAGTGATTCTACACCACCATCATCTTCAATACCTAAGGCAGCACCCATAACAAATGGTGAAATCCATGGCATTGTATTATAATATCTCATTGCATTTAACAATGAAGCTTTAAAATCTTCATCATCAGGATACATTTTTCTAAGTAATGGATAAACAGCAAAAGCATAAGATGGTGCTAATTGTGTTTCATAGTTAAATGTTGAAATACCGATCAACCAACGTTTAGCAGCAGCTCGACAATCTTTTTTAGTTAATACTTTTCCCTTACTCATCTTCTAATTCACCTCCGAAACTAGCTCCTGCTGGTGCAGTTGCAGTTGCAGTTGCTAATCCTTTTTTATAAACTTCATAAGCAGCAGCTAAACCAACAGCACCGATACCTAAAGTAGGTACTGATAAATAAGCAGCTAAAACAAATCCAACAATTAAGAATGACCAGTATTTATTTAATGGCATATACATTAATAACATTGCCATCCCAACACCAGGTAATAAACCTCCGGCAATTGATAATCCAGTTGTAAACCAAGTTGGCATGAAATCCAAAATAGCATTAACGATAGATGGACCAATTGCAACACATAAGAATACAGGTACTGCTGAACATAAACCATAGAATATAGGTGAAACTTTAACTAAACGTAAGAAAGAGTTAAATTTGCCTTCTTCAATTAATGAAACTTCTTTTTGTTCTAAGAAACCATTGAAGATTTTATAAATAACATCAAAGTTAACACCTAACATTGCAACTGGAAGCCCAATAGCTAAACCAGCCTCCATTCCACGTCCAGTAGAACATGCAATAGCAGTAGCGATAATTGCTGCAACAGGGTAATCAGGCATTGATGAACCTCCAACAGCCACAACACCCATAGACATTAATTGTAAAGTAGCCCCAATTGTAAGTCCCGTTGCTGGATCACCCATAACTAATCCAACAAGCCAACCACAAATAATTGTATTAAATGCAAATAATTGTAATGTGACAGTATCTGTCATTTTCCAATAGGCTATTAGTGTAATCAAAAGAATTTGAACAGTAGTCATATTATTTCCTCTCCTTTATTTTCTATTATAAGCTGACTTTTGATTCTAATGGCTCAGCCTTATCAGTAGTTGTAAATTGAACATCTACTTTTGTACCATTCTCAATAATTTTTTTGTAAACTTCTTTTTGATCATCAAGGACACTTGCTCTTGAGCTAACAACTGTACCTTCTTTATTATTTCTTGTAATTCCTAAAACAATGCGAGGAATTTTTTGCCCCGCTTCTTCTTGAAGTTTTAAGAATGTTTCTGGATTTTCTGTAACAACAAATACTTTATGATTGTCATATTTACCAGCTTTAAAATTTTTGATAGCTGTTTCTAAAGTAATGATTGAACAAGCCATACCTGCTGGTTTACCCAAACGCATACTTTCTTTAATAATAGGGTCATTAGCCACCTTATCATCAATAATCATAACACGTTGTGCCCCTGATTGAGGGGCCCACATTGTTGCTACGATCCCATGTAATAAACGATAATCAATCCTTCCTAAAGTAATACTCATTATTTAATTCCTCCTTTCACTTCCTATATAGCAAAATTCATGCCAATTAGTGTCGAAAAAAACAAGGTAGTGTCAATATACCCTGTTTTTTGCAATATTTAAGACAATATCTGCTTTTTTACTTCTATTTATAACTGTTTCAACATTCTTTTTATCAGAAGCATTATAAAAATCAATTGCTTCTTCTTTAGATAAATGACCTTTCATCTTACGTAAAATCAATCTGTCTTGTAATTCTTCAACATTCACATTATAAAATAAACTTTCATCACATAACCTTTCTAACTGATTCCATGGTTCATCTTTTAACAATAAATAATTTCCCTCAATTATAATGATTTCACTATGTACAAAAATTTGATTTTCTATAGGATCATGTAATTTTCTTGAATAATAAGGCCAATAACAGTCTTCTTTTTTTGTTTGAATAATCTTTTGTTTTAACTTTTCTACATTAAAAGTACGGGGGCTTCCCTTTTCTTTCCTTAAATTCATTTTATCTAGTTCTTCATTATAATAATGAAAGCCATCCATTCCTACCGTTTGCAACTTACAATCAAAATCCATTTGATTAAATAAATACTCTAAAAAAGAAACAAAAGTACTCTTTCCACTACCAGGACATCCTGCAATAAAAATAACAATACGACATTGTTTTTGTTTATAAAGATCATACCAATGATTTAATAGAGGCTTATAGACTTTATCAATATCTTCTTCGTCATATTTTGCTTCTACCTCTAAACCATTTACTAAATATTTAAATGTTTTCATTCATTTTCTCGATGACTTGATTCATTTCAACTTCGTATGTCGTTCCTTTACAGTGAATTAATGCTGGTTTAAAATACTTCATCATATTCTTTTTATCATTTAAATAAGAATATTGTAATCCTATCAAATATTCTAATGAACCTACCATTAAGTCTTTATTAGGCATATTATTTCTTTGAGCAATTTCTAATTTCTTTTTAATTTCATCAATATGTTTGCTTTCTTTTAAAATAAAGATATCATATTGGATTTTAAGATTATTATAGGTTCTTTCATCTCCTAATTTTTTTACATAGTCTAACATTTGTTTACATGATGCCTCTTCTCTTTTTCCTAAAAAGAAATAAAATGCATTTGAAATACTCATTAATTTTTGTTGAGGTTTTATACGCATATTTTCTATAAGGGCTATTTCTTTTTTTACCTCTTCACTTTCTTCTTGGGCAATATATGCAGAAAGTTTCATACTTTCTTTTATATAAGGCTTTACAAATAAAAAACATAAAATACTTTGACTTGTTTTAAAAAAGGCATCATATTTTTCTTCTTCTAAAGATGTTGTCATTTTTTTCATTACAATGTTTTTACCAATATATTGTAATACTACGAAAACAATGATAATAAAAACAGCTATCATTAAACTTTCTTTCATATCTATTCCTCCATACCTTCATATTCATCAAATGATCTTACCATCATATTTTGAATATAAATATTAATAAATTCCACTTCTTCAATAGGAATTTCTACACGATAATATTTTTCAACCTGCTTAAAAGCTTTTTTTACTGTCATATAAAATTTAATGAAATCTTCATTACAATCAGATAATTCTTTTTGATAAGATTCAATGCCTTCTCTTGTCACTAATCTTTCCATCAAACAACATATATGAACATATAAGCCAAAGCATGTATTATTTGTAAATGTTGTCTTCATTTCTTGTTGTAATAAATCTATTGCATCGGCAACTCTTTCTAAAAGTTGAGTTGGATTTAATACTGTTAAATTATTTATTATATTTGTTAGTGAAAAATTCTTTAACATTTTCTTTTGAAAACTATCCATATCCTCTTGACTAATAATATCTGCAAAATAAGAGGTTAAGAAATCTAAAGAACTATTCATTATTAATTCTTCTATAGCAATAAAATGAAGATTCTTTAATTTTGGATTCAATGTTCCAATAACACAAATAACATCATAATCCTTTAATAATTTTTCTTCTAAATTAACTTCTAATAAAGAAGTATAATCATAGGTAATTACTTTCACAGGTAAATGTTCAGGTAAAGAATCTTCGATGATTTCTTTAAGTTTTTCAGCTGTTCCTAACCCTGTTGCACATGAACAAACAATTACTTTTTCCTTCTTTTGAGAATTAATAATTTTATAATTTGTTTGACTATATTCTATACTTTCATCAAATATTTCTTGTAGAGACTTTTTATCAAGGATTCCTTTTCCAACAAATAAGGCAAATCGTGTATTAACATTATTAGCGATTGCAATATTTGATTTTGAAACATTATTTAATCCATTATAAATTTCTTCTAAAGACCCCATATCTACAAGCAATATTAAATTCTTAATATTTCCACCATAACTTTCAATAAAAACATTTAATTTATTAATAATTAATTGCGTAGATATATCTAATGGCATATCTATTGCCTCGAAAACATATTCATCTAACATACGATTAACTGCATCTGCGATAGATGATGCCGTAGCATAACCATGAGATAAAACAACTCCAACGGTTTGATTTAAAACACGATTACCATGATAAGATTCTATAAATAAAGCAAAAATCGATGTTAAATAATTGTGCCAATTCAAATTAATATAAATACCACATAATTCATTTAAATATTTTGCGATTTCATAAGATCTAAAATAGTTGGATTTAACAACCGTTTCTAAAGATTGAAATCCTTCTTGATGAATATCGAAATAAGATTCAACAATAACATAATATGTATAATAATCTTGAATAAGTAATGATAACGTAAGTATTTCACTTGATTGAAAATCACAACGATATTTATCATTAATAAGTTCTGCCATTTTTTTTATAACATTTGTAAAATAGGCAATATCTATAGATTTCTCTTTATTTTCTCTAAATAAAGAATCATTTGAATATGTTTGTGTTTCACTGAGTGCTTGTTCTAAAAAGGACTGAATAGATATTTCTTCTTTTGAATAATTTTCTAATAACTCTAATAATTTATTAGAATATTCTTTAAAAGGAAATTCATTTTCATATTTATTTTTTAAATCATTTAAGGAATATAACTGATTTCTTCCTACTAAAATACTATTATCTATATGATTATTAAAGCGTACACGTGATGGTAAACAAAGTGAATTTATTTCAATATAATCCTTATTCTTATTTGAATATAAGGCATTCATGCAGGTTTCTTGTATTACATTTTTCAATTCTCCAATATTTCCTTCATATTCATTGTTTAATAATGCTGCATATACAACATTACCAATACGAATTTCTTTATGAATATTTTTCGCTTCATTTTCTAAAAACCGTACAATAATATTTGATTTTTCCATTTCACTTCTTTTAGACAAAGAAGGTATTTCCATTTGAATTGGAATACGCCTTAATAAAGTTTTTAATAAAACTTCTTTAGGGTTTTCTGTTGTCGCAAAAGCCAAAAAAACATTACTATGATATTCATTTTCACTGTCACCTAAAACATGATAATTTCCTTTATCCATAAATAGAAATAATTTTTCTTGGCATTCAGGTTTTAAACAATGAACTTCATCAAGAAACAACATTCCTCCATCAGCAACTTTAATTAGTCCCGGATTATCATTATCTGCTCCGGTAAAAGCGCCTCTTTTATATCCAAATAAATTCGCGGTAATAAGTTCTGGATTATTCGCATATTCTGAACAATTCACATGTACAAATTTTGCTTTTTCTGAAAAGATTCCATTATTTTTTCCATACTCAAACATTTTTTCAATAATAAAACTTTTACCTGTGCCTGTTGGTCCATTTAAAAGTATAGGTAGTCCATGTGGTGGATAAGAGATACTTGCTTTACATGATTCAATAATCTTTCTTAAAGAACCATTATAACCTATTAAATCTCTAAAATCCTTGGATCCCCTCCCACAAGTTTTTGCATATTCATCTAATTCATCAAGTGAGGCAAACATCAATTTATTTATTTTAATATTATATCTTTTTTCTAATTCGCTCTTTTCTAAAAAAAGAACAGGACGTGTATTAATTTTCACAAAACGCCCTTGATTAAAATAATCGTTTAAATACGATGAAATACTATTACGTGATAATCCAATTATATTTGAAAGATTGGACGCATTATTATCTTCATAATTATCACGTTTCGTATTTTCCTTTACTAACGTAATTAAGCGTTCTTCCATAATAAATAAACCTCTCTTATAAAATTATTTCTCTATTCCCATAAATTATTGTAATACAAAAATAAATATTTGAAAACTAAAACAAAAGATTTATATCTTCCGTTATATAGATACTTTTTTTATTATTCACTTATTATCGAACTTTTTTACTTTATTATTTTTCTTATATAGAAAGTTTTTTATAGTTATTTTATGGTACAATTATTTCAAAAGGAGGCGATTTTGTGTATCGTTTTTATGTATCAAGTTATGCTAAAGGAAAAGAAAAAGGTCTTTATGTATGTACTCTAGATGAAACTAAAAATGAACTTCATTTAAATAAACATATTCCTACCGAAGATTTTCCTTCTTATGTTATTAAAAAAGATGATTTTCTTTATGTATCTTTAAAAGATGCACGTGTTGGTGAAGGAGGAGGTGTCGCAAGTTATCATATTGAAGAAGATGATTTAAAACAACTTTCTTTTTATAATTCCCATGGTCGTTCTTATACTCATTTATGTTTAAGTCCTGATCAAAAATATTTATTTACAGCCAATTATCACGTTGGAGCAACAGCTGCTTTCCCTTTAAAGGATCATAAAATTGGAGATAAACTTTCAGTTGTTCACCATCATGGTTCAGGAATTGATTTACTTAAAAGACAAACAAGTCCTCATGCTCATTATGTAGGAATTACTCCTGATCATAAATATCTTTACAGTGTTGACCTAGGTGCTGATAAAATTGTTATGTATGAATTTATTAATGAAAAATTACAAGAAACATCATTAAGTCAATCTGTGATTCCTGGTAGTGGGCCTCGTCATATGATTTTTTCTCACGATGGTAAATATTGTTATCTCGTCAATGAAATTAGTAACAGTATTATGGTTTATCAATATCATGATGGACACTTTACTTTGATTCAAGTTATTCATTGTGTACCTCGTCATTTTCATGGCTTTTCAAGTGCTGCTGCTATTCATATGACATCAAGTGGTAAACATATTATTGTTTCCAATCGTGGACATGATAGCATTGTCCTTTATCGCGTTAATCAAGAAACAGGAAAAATCACTTTACTTTATATGGTGCATACTGGAAAAGGACCTCGTGATTTTAATATTATTGATGATCGTTATATTGTTGTGGCAAGTCAAGAAGAAGACCGTTTAGAGCTTTATACATTTAATGAAGAAAAAGAAGAAATTAAGCCTACAGGAAATACTTTAGATATTATTCAACCTGTTTGTGTGGCTTTATAGGAGAAAGATTATGGAATACGAAATTGTTGGAGATACTCTCCCTGTTGTTATTTGTCACTTAAATAAAGGTGAAAAAATGATTAGTGATAGTGGTGCTATGGCTTGGATGGATCCATGTATGAAAATGGAAACAAACGGTGGTGGTGCTGGTAAAATCATCGGTAGAATGTTTTCTGGTGAAACTTTATTTAGAAATAGTTATACGGCAAATGAAGATGGTTTAATTGCCTTTGCCTCAAGTTTTCCTGGAAAAATTGTCGCTATTGATGTAGAGCCTGGAAAAGAAGTCATCATTCAAAAATCTGCTTTTCTAGCTAGTGAAGAAAATGTAGAAACATCGGTTTTCTTTAATAAGAAATTTTCTTCTGGTATATTTGGTGGTGAAGGTTTTATTTTAACAAAGGTTTCTGGACACGGAACATGTTTTGTTGAAATTGATGGAAGTACCGTAGAATACAATTTACTACCAGGTCAACAAATGGTTATTGATACCGGTTATCTTGCAATGATGGATGCTACTTGTAAAATGGATATCCAATCAGTTCCTGGTTTAAAAAATAAATTTTTAGGAGGAGAGGGATTATTTAATACCGTGGTTACTGGTCCTGGTAAAATTGTGGTTCAAACAATGCCTATTTCAGCGGTTGCAAATTCACTTGCAAGATTTTTCCCTCAAGGTAAATAATGAAGAAATTGTTTTGTTTTGATATTGATGGTACTTTAAGAACAACCACAGATCATCAAATACCAGAAAGTACCATTAAAGCCTTAAATTTATTAAGAGAAAAAGGTCATCTTTTATTAGTATCTACAGGTAGAAGTGTTGACTCTTTAAAGAATACTCACATTTATGATACTTTTGCCTTTGATGGGTATGTATGCAATAGTGGACAAGCTTTATTAGATAAAGATTTAAAACTTATTCACAAAGAAAGTTTATCTACAACTGTTGTTTTAAAAGCTTTAGACGCTTCTAAAAAACACAACATTCCTTTAGCTCTTAAATGTACACCAAGAATTATTAATATGGAACCCAATGAAGATGTCATTCGTTCATGTAATTATTTCAATAATCCAATTCCCCCTGTTGGTAGCTATACCAATCAAGAAGTAGGTGCCATGATTGCTTATGGTCCTTTAGATTATGACTATCAAGAATTTAAAGATATTGAAGAACTTGATGTGATGGTAGGAGAAAGTAGTTATGCTGATATTACTATTAAAGGAATTTCTAAAGCAACTGGCATTGCTTATTTTATGAAGTTATGGAATATGAAAAGTTATGTGGCTTTTGGGGATTCTTTAAATGATGTTGAAATGTTTAAACATGCTTCTTTTTCGATTTGTATGGGACAAGGAAATAATGAGTTAAAGAAATTAAGTGATTTTGTGACAACTTCTATTGATGAAGATGGTATTTATTATGCATGTAAAGAATTAGGCTATATCTAAAATAGCCTTTTTTATTTCGTCTAAGTTCTTACCTATTAAAAGTAAATCAAAGAGTTCTTCATATTGTTTGGTTGATAGATTTTCTAAAAAAATTGGATCTACATTAGGGAAACGAATAAAGAAAAGTTTGAGAGCATTTCTTCTTGCAACCAGTTTTTTTATTTTTCAAAAGAAGTATTTTCTTGATTCATAAAAAGCCTCCTTCTTTCATTATAGAAAAATATATTTTTTTATAAATGGACAGATAGTCCAAAATACTCCTTAAAATTATGCCAAAATAAAAATGGTCTTTCGACCATTTTTTAATTATCTTAGTTTTGTAATATCAATTAACGATGGCACACCATGTTTACGTTTTTCAAGTGAATCAATAAGTGCTTTTGCTGTATCAAGTGAAGTATAAATTGGAATACCAGCTTCTACAGCAAAACGTCTAATTAAGAAACCATCTTTTAAGTTATCATTTCTTGTTGGAATATCGATAACTAAATCTACTGTATCCGTAAACATTAAGTCAAAGATTGTATTTGTTTTTTCACAAATACGATTGACAAAATGTACTGGTACATCATGTTCTTTTAAGAATTTATATGTTCCTTCTGTGGCATATAAATCATAACCAAACATATAATATTGCTTAGCGATTGGTAAGAATTCTTCTTTAGAAGAATCTTTAATTGTACAAATGATATTCTTTTTCTTAGGTAATTGAATACCTGTTCCCATGAATGCTTTATAAATAGCTTCATCTAAGTTTTTAGAAATACCTAAAACTTCACCTGTTGATTTCATTTCAGGTCCTAAAGAAATTTCTGCACCTTTGATTTTTTCAAATGAGAACACTGGCATTTTAACTGCAATTGTTTCTTTTTCAGGAACAATACCATAAGAATATCCTTGTTCTTCAATTGTATGTCCCATAATAGCTTTTGTAGCAATAGCTACAATTGGGATATCTGTAACTTTTGAAATATAAGGAATTGTTCTTGAAGATCTTGGGTTAACTTCAATAACATAAACTTGATCTTCATAAACAATGAATTGAATATTGATTAATCCCACAACATGTAATGCTTTAGCAAGACGTTTTGTATAATCAACGATCACATCTTTAATTTCTTGTTTGATTTTTTGTGGTGGGTAAACAGAAATACTATCTCCCGAGTGAACTCCCGCACGTTCAACATGTTCCATAATACCTGGAATTAAGATACCATGTCCATCACAGACTGCATCAACTTCAACTTCTTTACCAGATAAGTATTTATCAATTAAGATTGGATGTTCTTGGTATTGTCTATTAATGATTTTCATGAACTTTTTAATATCACCATCATTTAAGGCAATTTCCATACCAGCACCACCTAATACATAAGATGGTCTTACTAAAACTGGATATCCTAATTTATTAGCAACTTCAATTGCTTCTTCTGCAGTAAAGACTGTTGAACCTCTTGGACGATCAATATGACATTTTTCAAGAATTTCATCAAATCTTTCTCTATCTTCTGCAGCATCTACATCATCGGCATCTGTTCCTAAAATTTTAACACCCATATCTGTAAGTGCTTTGGTAAGTTTGATAGCTGTTTGTCCCCCAAATTGAACGATTGCTCCATCTGGTTTTTCAATGTCTACAATACTTTCTACATCTTCAGCAGTAAGTGGTTCAAAGTATAAACGATCAGCAATATCAAAGTCTGTTGATACTGTTTCAGGGTTGTTATTAACAATGATTGTATCGTATCCAGCTGCTTTTAAAGCCCATACACAATGTACTGAACAGTAATCGAATTCAATACCTTGTCCAATACGAATTGGTCCTGATCCTAAAACCATGATTTTTTTCTTTTCTCTTTGTGGTTCTACTTCGTTCACTCCACCTTGAATTGAATAGTAATAAGGTGTTTGTGCATCAAATTCTGCCGCACATGTATCAACAACTTTATAAGCTGCCACAATATTATTATCTTTACGCATTTGATGAATTTCTTGTTCTGTTTTTCCAGTTAATTCAGCAATGACTCTATCTGGGAATTGTAATCTTTTTGCTTGTTTTAATAAATCAACTGTTAATTCTTCTGTTTTAATTCTTTCTTCCATTTCTACTAAATGTTTGATTTTATCAATGAACCAAACATCAATTTTAGTAATCTCATGGATTTCTTGTTCAGTAATTCCTTTTCTTAATGATTCAGCAACTGCAAAGATACGTTGATCATCAACATCTTTTAATTTTTGTTTTAATTCGTCATGTGTTAATTTTGTAAAGGCATCTAAGTGTAAGTAGAAGACATTTTGTTCAAGAGAACGTAAAGCTTTCATTAAAGCTCCTTCAAAGTTATTACAGATTGACATAACTTCTCCAGTTGCTTTCATTTGTGTTCCTAATTTTCTTGAAGCATCAACGAATTTATCAAATGGCCATTTAGGAATTTTACATACAACATAGTCTAATGTTGGTTCATAAGAAGCGTATGTTTTACCTGTAACGGCATTTTTGATTTCATCTAAGGTATATCCTAAAGCAATTTTAGCCGCTAATTTAGCAATTGGATAACCTGTTGCTTTAGAAGCTAAAGCTGATGAACGAGAAACACGAGGGTTTACTTCGATAACACAGTATTCAAAACTATTTGGATTTAAAGCGTATTGTACGTTACATCCACCTTCAATATTTAAAGCTGTAATGATATTTAAAGCTGATGAACGTAACATTTGATATTCTTTATCAGATAATGTTTGAGAAGGTGCCACAACGATACTATCACCTGTATGAACCCCAACAGGGTCTAAGTTTTCCATGTTACATACAGTAATGCAGTTCCCTGCACTATCTCTCATTACTTCATATTCGATTTCTTTCCATCCAGCAATACATCTTTCAATTAAACATTGACTTACTCTTGATAGACGTAAACCATTTGAACAAATATCATGAAGTTCTTTTTCATTATTTGCGATACCTCCACCAGTACCACCTAATGTATAAGCAGGTCTTACAACAACTGGATAACCAATTTTTTCTGCAAATTCTAAAGCATCATTAACATGGTTAACAACGATGGATGCAGCACATGGTTCGTTAATTCTTTCCATTAAGTTTTTAAATTCTAAACGATCTTCTGCAAGTTTGATTGTATCTGTATTTGTCCCAATTGTACGAACATTGTGTTCTTCTAAGAATCCTTCATCCGCTAAAGCCATAGCGATGTTTAATGCATTTTGTCCACCTAATGTTGGTAAAATGCTATCTGGTTTTTCTTCCATGATTAATTTTTTAACAACAGGTACAGTTAATGGTTCGATATAAACTTTATCTGCGATATCACCATCTGTCATGATAGTTGCTGGGTTTGAGTTAATTAAAACAACTTCTACCCCTTCTTCTCTTAAAGCTCTACAAGCTTGAGTTCCAGCATAATCAAATTCTGCTGCTTGACCAATGATGATAGGTCCTGAACCGATAACTAATACTTTTTTAATACTTAAATCTCTTGCCATCTTATTTACCCTCCATCATTTTTTCAAATTCATCAAATAAAGCATCTGTATCTAATGGACCAGCACATGCTTCTGGATGAAATTGTACTGTTTTAATATTTTTACCCATATATTCAACACCTTCGATTGTTTGGTCATTTACATTAATAAACCAAGGTTTTGCAATATTACGATCAATAGAATCATCACAAATTACATAGTTATGATTTTGTGTAGAAATATAAACACGACCTGTATTTAAATCTTTAACAGGATGATTTGCACCATGGTGTCCATATTTTAATTTTTCAGTTTTAAAACCATGAGCTAAAGCCATTAATTGATGTCCTAAACAAATCGCAAAGATTGGTAAACCACTTTCAGATAGTTTTTTAACTTCTTTAATGATTTCAACATTTTCGCTTGGATCTCCAGGACCATTTGATAACATCACACCATCATAGTTTCCTTCAATGATTGTACTTGCAGGAGTAGATGCTGGATAAACTGTGACTTCTATATTTCTATTTGCTAATGATTTAGCAATATTTTTCTTAGCTCCAAAATCTAATAAAGCAACTTTTCGATCTCCTGTTCCTACTTTATATGGTTTGTCACATGTTGTTTTTTCAACGACACCAGTTACTTTAAAGTTATGTATTTTTTCCATCACTTCACTTAAATCATCATATTTTGTTGTTGTAATCATTCCATTCATACAACCTTTATTTCTAATGATTTTAGTTAAATGTCTTGTATCGATTCCTTGAATACAAGGAATGTCATGTTCAATTAAATAATCTTTTAAATCAATATTTTTTCTAAAATTACTTCCAAGTCTAGCAAGTTCATTCACTACAAATCCTTCAACATAAGGTTTTGTAGATTCTTGATCTTCTAAACATACTCCATAGTTTCCAATTAATGGATATGTCATGACAACAGATTGTCCTGCATAGGAAGGATCTGTTAATACTTCTACATATCCTGTCATTGAAGTATTAAATACAAACTCACTTACAACTTCTTTGTTAGCCCCTACGCTTTCACCTTCAAATACGTTTCCATCTTCTAAGATTAAATAGGCTTTCATATATTTTCCTCCTTTTTTTTGTTATAAAAAAACATATCAATTAAAAATGATATGTTAGAAACAATGAGAATATAAAAATGAGGTACTCGTATTCAATTGTAAGCAATCATATTTGACACTTTGTTGTAACATAGCCCTCATCTCCTTTTGTTCTTGAATAGTATAGTAGATTTGACAACATTTTTCAACACCAATTTATAATTTTTTATTATTATGTAATTTTATTTTATTAACAATTTTTTAGTATAAGAAAAAAGAGATTTTACTCTCTTTCTATGATTGAAAATACTTTTCTATTTCTTTTACTTCCTTTTCAGGTATTTCTAATAAGTTAATTGCTTCTTTAAATGACATTTGTAATCCTATCATTAGTTTTTTACATGCGCTATATTCTTTTCTTTACGTTCTATTTGTTTGCCTTCATTTCTTGCTTCTAAGGCAATGCTTTCACCTAAATCACAAATATCTTTAACCTCACTTTCTATTTTCTTTGTATCAAATCCATACTCTTCTATAATTCTTTGTTTCCCATTATAATCTAATACATTATTTAAAAAGACCATCAATGGTGTCAATAATTCATCATATACTTCATACTTTTTATTTAAATCATGTTCTTTGTTTGGGTATACCACAAGAATAACTTCCTTGTCATAAACTTCTTTTTCTTCTACTGTTGCTCCACAAATAATCCTTTCGTTTGTTTCATAGGCTTTCATATAACCATCTTTTCTTTTAGGTGCCTTTAGCATGAATAGACCTTCTTCATTCCATCATAGTTTTTATCATCATACTCTGTTTCCAATTATCCTGACACTATCTTGGAGACATAAGCATAGCCACTAGTAATAATAGAATATCCTTTTTGTATTTCTACATTTAAATAGACCCGTATATTCTTTCCATCTTCTTGTGGCACATCAATATAACACAAAATATCATAATAAACCACGCCTTCATCTTTGATAAAGCCTTCCTTATCTACAAGATGAAAATGTGGATTGACCATTCTATCACCTATATGTACTCCTTTTATTAGTCTTCTAATTTCTTCAAAACTTAAATACTTTGCTTCATCTACAACTACCTTTATGATTCTTGATAATACTTCTTCATTTCCTATGATCATCTTGTATAAATGATCATACATTGTTGTTTGTTTACTTGTTGTTATTTTATTGATTGTTTCCATAAGTAGTCCTCCTACTTATCTGTTCTTTTTTTGAAAAAAAATAAAAAAATTGTTAGGAAATCAGATAATTTCCTAACAATCATGTATCTTAGTCTTTAATTGCTTTATGATATTCTTGAAGTGATTTTACTTCATGTGTTCCATGAATTTCAGCCTCTAAGATACCTTCTACAGCTGCATTTGCAGCAGCAATGTTTGTCATGTATGGAATTTTCATTTTAATAGCTGTTTTTCTAATATAACTATCATCATGTGCAGATTCTTTACCATGTGGCGTATTGATCACCATATCAAGTTCACCATTTGTAAGAGCATCTGCAATATTTGGACGACCTTCTTTGATCTTTTTGATTTTGATAGCTGGAATATTATTGCTATTGATTAATTCAAATGTTTTACCTGTAGCAACAATTTCAAAGCCTGCATCATAATATTTTCTAGCAAGAGCAACAACATCTTTTTTATCTCTATCAGAGACAGAAATTAAAACACGCCCTGATGTTGGTAATTTTGTTTGAGTAGCTTCTTCAGCTTTAAAGATAGCCGCTCCATAAGAATTAGCTAAACCTAATACTTCTCCTGTTGATCTCATTTCAGGTCCTAGAATTGGATCAACTTCAGGGAACATATTGAATGGGAAAACAGCTTGTTTTACACCAATATGAGGAATCTTTCTATCTTTTAAATCTTTAACAGGTGATGGTCTACCTGTAAGTTCACGCGTAACGATATCTGTTGCAAGTTTTACCATGTTGATGTTACATACCTTAGATACTAAAGGTACTGTTCTTGAAGCACGTGGATTCGCTTCTAAAACATAAACTTTATCATCTGCAATGGCATATTGCATATTCATTAAACCACGAACATTCATTTCTTTAGCAATTTTCTTAGTATATTCTTTTATTGTTTGTACATGTCTTACTGGAATATGTTTAGATGGTAAAATACATGCTGAGTCCCCTGAGTGAATACCAGCAAGTTCAATATGTTCCATAACAGCAGGCACAAAAACATTTTCTCCATCAGAAATAGCATCTGCTTCACATTCCATCGCATCATTTAAGAAACGGTCAATTAAGATAGGACGATCAGGTGTTACCCCAACAGCAGCTGCCATGTATTGTTTTAATGATTCATCATCATAAACAACTTCCATTCCTCTACCACCTAATACATAAGATGGTCTTACCATTAATGGATAACCAATTCTTTGAGCGATTTCTAAAGCATCATCGATTGTTACAGCCATTCCTGATTCAGGCATTGGAATTTCTAATTTTTCCATCATTTCATTAAATAAGTCACGATCTTCTGCCATATCAATTGTTTCAGGTGTTGTTCCTAAGATATTTACACCATTTTCTTTTAATTGACTTGCTAGATTTAATGGTGTTTGTCCACCAAATTGAGCAATGACTCCTAATGGTTTTTCTTTTTCATGAATACTTAAAACATCTTCTAATGTTAATGGTTCAAAATAAAGTTTATCAGATGTATCATAATCAGTTGATACAGTTTCAGGGTTACAGTTTACAATAATTGTTTCAAAGCCTAATTTCTTTAAGGCAAGAGAAGCATGAACGCAACAATAATCAAATTCAATACCTTGACCAATTCTGTTTGGTCCCCCACCTAAGATCATGATTTTCTTACTATTTGAAACTTCATCTTGATCTTTTCCATTATATGTAGAGTAATAATAAGAACTATCTTTTGTACTTGATACATGAACTGGTTCCCAGACTTGATGCATACCCATAGCAAGTCTTTGATTTCTAATTTCTTTTTCTTCAACATCTAATAACTTAGAAATATATTTATCAGCAAATCCATCTTTCTTTGCTTGTTTTAAAACGTCATCTGGTAATTGATTTCCTTTATAAGAAGCAATTTTTTCTTCTTCTTCAACGAGTTCTTTCATTTGTTCAATGAAATAATGTTTAATTTTTGTAAGTTCAAATAATTCATTAACAGTAGCTCCTTTTCTTAAAGCTTCATACATAATGAATTGTCTTTCACTTGTTGGATTAATTAATAATTTTAATAATTCATCTTTAGATAAATCATTAAAGTTCTTTGCATATCCTAAACCATAACGACCTGTTTCTAAAGAACGAATTGCTTTTTGGAAAGCTTCTTTATAAGTTTTACCAATACTCATAACTTCCCCAACAGCTTTCATTTGTGTACCAAGTTTATCTTCAGCCCCTTTGAATTTTTCAAAAGCCCAACGAGCAAACTTAATAACAACATAATCCCCATCAGGATAGTATTTATCTAATGTTCCATATTTACCACAAGGAATTTCATCTAATGTAAGACCAGCAGCTAACATTGCTGAAACTAAGGCAATAGGGAAACCTGTCGCTTTAGAAGCTAAAGCAGATGAACGTGATGTTCTTGGATTGATTTCAATAACAACAATACGATCTGTTACTGGATCATGAGCAAATTGAACATTTGTACCGCCAATAACTCCAATTGATTCAACAATACGATAAGCTTGTTCTTGTAAACGATCTTGTACTTCTTTAGAAATAGTAAGCATTGGTGCACTACAGAAAGAATCTCCAGTATGTACTCCTAATGGATCAATATTTTCAATAAAACAAATTGTAATCATGTTATTTTTAGCATCTCTTACAACTTCTAATTCCAATTCTTCCCAACCTAAAATAGATTCTTCAATTAAGCATTGGTGTACTAAACTTGCTTGCAACCCTCTATTGACAACTGTTTTTAATTCATCAACATTGTAAACAAGTCCTCCACCTGCTCCACCCATTGTATAGGCAGGTCTTACAACTACTGGATATCCTAATTTATCAGCAATAGCTAAAGCTTCATCAACCGTATTTGCAATTTCACTTCTTGCCATTTCAATACCAAGTTCATTCATGGCTTTTTTGAATTCTAAACGGTCTTCTCCACGTTCAATAGCATCTACTTTTACCCCTAATACTTGAACGTCATATTTGTCTAAAACTCCGGCATTACTTAATTCAGAACATAGATTTAAAGCTGATTGTCCACCTAAGTTAGGAAGTAAAGCATCTGGTCTTTCTTTTTCAATGATTTGTGTTAATCTTTCTACATTCAATGGTTCAATATATGTCACATCTGCAGTTTCTGGATCTGTCATAATTGTAGCTGGGTTAGAATTGACTAAAACAATTTTATACCCTAATCCTCTTAATGCTTTACAAGCTTGTGTTCCTGAATAATCAAATTCGCATGCTTGACCAATAATAATCGGTCCTGAACCAATGACTAATACTGTGTTAATATCTTCTCTTTTTGGCATCTTTAATCCTCCTTTTGATTGTAAAAAAAACATATCTTAGAAAAGATATGTTTCAAATTAAAAAATAAAAAGCGAAAAAGGGCCCATGTCTTTATATTGAATTGTCATAAGTAGATCTTTTTTCATAATGGCCTCCTATAAGCAATTTCGCTCTATCCATAGAAAGATTATATAAGATAATGATTGGGAATTAAATAAATTAAAATATAATTATCATACTAATTTTTTATTTCCATGCCAAATAATATCCTTGCCAATTCTTTTTAAGTTGAGCTGTTACTTCTTGTTTCTTTTTTATTCCCATTTCATTTGTATACGTATATTCAACCATCACAGTATCTTCTTTTTTTATATTTTTACATGTATATGCTTTTTCAAATTCAATATATCTTTATCACTATTAATATAAATTGTTCCTTTCACATCATGATATTCTGTATTTCTTTTAAAATTATATTCTTTATCCCACAAATAGATTTTATCTTTCTTTGTCTTATTTCCACTAAATGAAAGAGTAAAATCACCTTTGTTCTTTTTTTCATTATAACTTTCTAACATAATTCCACCACTAGCATCTTCATCTAAATGGTTTTCAAAGTTCACATCTATATCTAATACTTCCGAATTTGTTTTACCATTTGTTTGTGAAATAAGTTGTGCAAATTGAACTGTTTGAATAGGTAGATTTATTGTTCCTTTAAAATGATCCTCTTCTTTATTTAAAGAAAGTGTATATGTATCTTTATCCGTTTTAAAAATAACTTATGCTGTTGTATTATCTTGATAATTTTTTAAAATCAAATCAATATTTATATTATAACTATCCTTTTTAATATCACTGATATAACCACTAAAATAAGAACAAATAGAATTTGTATCTAGTGAAATTGGTTGATCACCATAAAAGTCATTGATTTGTTATTGCAACGAAGAATTTGCTTCTTCCAATGCATCCATTCTCTCACTCATCTTAACTGCTACATAGCTTTCCATAATAAATGCTAGAAAAACAACAATTCCAAAGATAATAATCATATTTCGATGATTAGTACTTTGATCCGTTTTTATTTTTTGCTTTCATCTAAAAGTTCCTCTAAAGAGATGCCAAAAACATCAGCCATAGCCTTACAACTTTGTATATCAGGTGATGACAGATTACTTTCCCATTTTGATATTGTTTGTCTTGATATATGCGGTAATTTACCTAATTCTTCTTGCGATAATCCCTTCATTTTCCGATATTTTTGAATACGTTCTCCAAGTGTCATAGAATCTTTCCTCATTTTATTCATCATAACATGAAATAAGAAGAAGATATGCTCTAAGGATTAACATTTTGTCTATAAATCTTTACTTTAATAAAAATCAAATATTTAGTACAATTATCTAAAGGAGGAATTCTATGAAATCTAAAATACTCTTTATTTGTTGTTTTATTTTATTATTATGTGGTTGTTCAAAAAAGGAAGACACTAAAACCGAAGAACTTCTTACAAATAATGATATTGGTTTTACAATTATCGTTGAAGATGGTCGTGGAATTACAAAGGATTCTAAGATAAATCATATAAATGATTATATTGGTGATCAGTATATAGAATCAAAAAAGAATAATGATACAGTTTATTATAATGATTCTATTCAAATTACTTTAAATAAAAAGAATAAAGTTAAAAAAGTAGAACTATTTACAGATCATTACAAAGTTGAAGGTAATTTCTACGTTGGTTTAGAAAAAAATAATTTAGATTACGAAAATCACAAAGAAGCGAACAATCAATATATTGCCTATAGTGAGAATAAAACAGTTAAAATGACCTACACGCTTTCAAACAATACAATTACAAAAATCACATTAGCCTAAAAATAGTTATCGATCAGATAACTATTTTTCTTTTAATTTCTTCATTTTTTCTTCTTTTGCAATCGTTTTAAAAATAATACTTTTACTTGTAGGACTATATGATTCAAAATCTATCTCATGTGCATGCTCATCATATATTGGTGCATCATCCACAATAATCGTTACATTCATGCGTAAAATATCATAAATTCTTTTTACCAATTTATTATTGGGATTTAAATTAGGATTTGTTTCAATTCTATAAATAGTACTCTCACTTACTCCTAAGCCCTCTGCAAGCTCTTTTCTAGAAACACCTCTTTCTATTCTTTTATTCATAATTATCTCATTAACATTCATTATCCGTCACCCTTTTAATTCATGTTAACAATTAAATCGTGCATTTTACGCATTATAAAAGATACCTTCAGGAACGATAACTATTCTTTCATGCACGTTCTATTGACTTCATATCTATGTCAAATATAAAGTACACTTAAGGAGGTAATTATGATAAACTATTTAATTGAAAAATACTTTGCATTGTTAAAGGGAATTGCATACGGTAGTGCATCATCAATGTCTGCTTTTGATTTGTATGAATTCGAAAAACCTGAACAATTAAAGAATTTAAACAAATAAGGAAGGTGGCATCATTATGAATATTTTGATATTAGAGGATACAAATACTTTTGTAGAGGAGTTTGTTGATATACTCAAAAATAACAATCTATTCGCTGATGCCCATTTCTTTTGTCTAGGGGATCATTTTGAAAAGATTGATGATACAAAAGATTACCAAGTTATTTTTATAGATGTTCATTTAAGTAAATTAATAAATGGTATCGATTTTTCTATAGAACTTAAAAAGAGGTTTCCCAAAGCACTTATTGTTTTTGTGACCATGAACAATAACTTTGTTCATAAATCCATGGAACTTCAACCATTTTATTTCATTAGAAAAGATCATTTAAATGAAGACATGTCTATCTTCTTTAAAATGTTTAAAGAACATTTAGAGAACACAAGTTTTATAGTCATTAACGCTAGAGAAAAACGTGTACGTATTAATACCAGTGATATTATCTACATAGAAGCTGATGGTCATTACTTAAAAATTATCACACTAGATGGTGAATATAAATTTAAAGAAAAAATCAAAGAATTCCAAAAACAACTTAATAATAACAATATCATTCAAGTGCATAGATCCTATCTTATTAATTTAGATTTTGTCTATGACGCTAATACAAAATATATTATCTTAAGAAACAAAAAAGAAATTAATATAGGTAAAACATATAAAAAGAAATTTAAACTAACTTATCAGGATTATTTACTCAATGGTAGCTTATAGTATATTTCTTAATTTTGTAGAAGTATTTACACTTACTGCTTTCGTTTACCTTTATTACTCATTTTCAAGTAGAAAACAGTTTTGTCTTCTACTTACTTCTTTATTCTTAATATGTGAATTATGTGATATTTTAAGAGAAAATGGAATTGTATTAATGTTAGGATACTTCATCACAGGATATTTATTTATAATTCATAACAAGAAGAATGTACAATTTGGAGATATCTTTATTCTAGGTGGTTATGTATTTTTATTATTTACTTATCCTTACATATCTTATTGTTTATTTGGAAGACTCAAAAATATGGGATATGAATTTATTTATCTTATTTGTGCTGGTATAACTTCTAAATTATTTTTGATTCTTATAACCTGCTGGTTATTGGAACACTTAAAATTTAATTTTCCCATTCCAAATAATCAGTATATTTTAGTCATTATTACTGAAATAATTGTACTAATTATATTTGGTATAATGGGATATGCTGTTATAAATCCATCAGTTACTTACAGTGAATTTATTGTTTGCGCCTTATTATTAGCTGTTTTCATTTTAATAATCATAAATGGTATTTATCTAAACCGAATATACACCGAAAAGATGCAATATGAAAAACAATTACAAAAAGAAAAATATATAAAACAAAGCTTACGTCTCATACAAAACATTAGTTATGATATTGATGATAAGAAACATCGTATTCATTGGATATTAGAACACATTAAACATTTAAACAACGATACCAATCCAGAAATATCCAAAGCTATTGAACAATATCAATCTAAAAACACTTACCAAAAATTAGTTGCATCTAAAAATCCAGTATTTGATATTTTGATTTCTGTAAAAATCAATAGATTACAAGATGATAATATAAGTATTAAACCTTTCTTTGAAATTAGCCAAAATGAAAAATATGATGATTTAGATTTTACTGATGTTATTTCTGAAATTTTAAATTACGTTAAAAGGAATAGTGAAATAACTTTGCACATTAAAGGTCAAGGCATTTATACGTTAGTTGAACTTTATTCAGAAAATGATTTTTATGATTATGATAGATGTAAAATTGAATCTGATTTAATTGTTAAGAAAAAGAACATTTATAAAGATGGTATTTATTACATGAAATTTTTATTAAAAGGAACAGATGATGATGTTAGAGAAAATTTATGATAAATATGATTTTGATCAAGATTATGAAGTATATAAGTATGGTCAACAAGTTTTAATATTTAATTCAATCGTTAATATATTTATGTTTATTCTAGGATTATGTTTACATGAAGGACTTATGACACTAGTTTGGATGTTAGCATTTTCCGGATTAAGAGTGAATTTAGGTGGATATCATTGTGATAGTCCTGTTAAATGTTTTGTATCTTCCAATTTAATATTTTTTCTATCTATGCTTTCTTATAAATATTTAAGTTCGTATTTCTTATTATTATTTATTCCACTTGGAATACTATTTATGTTATTTTTTAAATATATTCCATTTATAAATAAAAAAGCAAAAATTACAATATGTATAGAACTTATTTGTTTACTTATTCCAAAAATAAATATGATTGTTATTCTTGCTTTATGCGAAAACATCATTTTATATTTAATGACAGCCAAAGAAAAAGTCAATTCGTAATGTGAATTGACTTTTTAAATACTATTTATTTTGTAGATATTCATCCATTGCTTTAGCTGCTTTTTTACCAGCACCCATAGCTAAGATAACTGTTGCTGCACCAGTAACAACATCTCCACCTGCATAAACACCATCTTTAGATGTTTTCATTGAATCTTCATCAACGATAATTCCACCCCAAGATTGGCAATCTAAACCAGGAGTTGTATGTCTAATCAATGGGTTTGGACTTTGTCCAATAGCAACAATAACTGTTCCTGTTTCAATTGTGAAGTTAGATCCTTCTTTAGCGATTGGTCTTCTTCTTCCAGATGCATCAGGTTCACCTAATTCCATTTCAACACATTCCATAGATTTAACCCATCCATCTTCACCTTCAATTTTAACTGGATTAGTTAATAGTTTGAAGATAATTCCTTCTTCTTTAGCGTGATGTACTTCTTCAGCACGAGCAGGAACTTCTTCAGGTCCACGACGATAAACGATATATACGTTTTTAGCTCCTAAACGTTTTGCAGTTCTTGCGGCATCCATAGCAACGTTACCAGCACCGATAACACATACTGTATCTGTTACTTTAACTGGAGTTGGATGATCTGGGAATTGATATCCTTTCATTAAGTTAACACGAGTTAAGAATTCGTTTGCTGCATAAACACCGTTTAAGTTTTCCCCAGGAATTCCTTGGAAACGTGGTAAACCAGCACCACTACCTACGAAGATTCCTTGATATCCTTGTTCTTGTAATTCATCAATTGTAATTGAACGTCCTACAACAACATTTGTTTCGAAATCTACACCTAAAGCAGCAACACCATCTACTTCGCTTTGCACTAATTTTTTAGGTAATCTGAATTCTGGAATACCATAAGATAATACCCCACCTGTTTTATGTAATGCTTCAAAAACAGTCACATCATAACCTTTTTTAGCTAATTCACCAGCACATGTAATACCAGCAGGTCCTGATCCAATAACAGCAACTTTTTTACCATTTTTTTCAATTTTTAATTCTGCAGGTTTTCCATGTTCTCTATGATAATCAGCAACGAATCTTTCTAATCGTCCGATTCCTACTGATTCAGTTTTAATTCCTCTAACACATTTACCTTCACATTGATTTTCTTGAGGACAAACACGTCCACAAATTGCAGGTAATGCGTTTTCTCTTGTAATTGTTTGATAAGCTTCTTCAAATTCACCTTCTGCAACATGATGAATGAATTCAGGAATTGGTACTCCTACTGGACATCCATCCATACAGAATGGTTTTTTACAATTTAAGCAACGAGTTGCTTCTTCCATAGCTTGTTCTTTTGTATATCCTAAAGAAACTTCTTCAAAGTTTTTATTTCTTACATTAGGATCTTGTTCAGGCATTTTAACCTTATTTGGTGACATATTAGGCATTATTTTGCACCTCCCATTAAATTACAAATACGATCTGCATTCGCATCTACTTGATGTTCTTCTTCTTTAAACATTCTTTGGCGAGCCATTAATTCATCAAAGTCTACTGATAAACCATCAAAGTCTGGTCCATCAACACATGCGAATTTAATTTTACCATCAACAGTAACACGGCAACATCCACACATACCTGTACCATCAATCATAATAGGGTTTAATGAAACCATTGTTTTTAAATTATGAGGTTTTGTTACCCCAACAACAGCTTTCATCATAGGTACTGGTCCAATAGCGATAACTTCATCAATTGGATCACCATTATCAATTAATTCTTGTAATTTAACAGTTCCAAATCCTTTTTCTCCTAAAGATCCATCATCTGTCATCACATATACATTTTTACAGAAAGCTTTAAACTTATCTGCCCATAATACATATTGTGCTTCACGTCCACCAATGATAACATCCACATCTACACCCATTTCAGCTAATTTTTTAAGTTGTGGATATAATGGTGCACTACCAACCCCACCGGCAATACCAACAACATGATTTGATTTATGTAAATCAGTTGGTACACCTAAAGGTCCAACGAAGTCAGTGATTTCATCACCTTCGTTTAATTTTGCTAATTGACGAGTTGAAAAACCTACAATTTGATAAATAATTGTAATTGTTTCAGCTTCTCGATCATAATCAGCAATTGTTAAAGGAATTCTTTCTCCATCTTCACCAACTCTTAAAATAATGAATTGACCTGGTTCGCACTTTCTAGCAACCATTGGAGCATGAACTTCCATTAATTCAACAACATCATTTAGTCTTTCTTTTTTGACTATTTTGTACATTTCTGGTTTCCCCCAATTCTTTTAGACTACCTCTATTATACGCCTATGTGAATAAAAAAACAATGTTCCTTCTAGTAAGATTTACTAAAAGAAAATCGTTGTTTTAATTGTTTAAAACTTCTATATTTTGAATATTTTTTGCTCTTTCAAGCTTTTCAATTAAGTTAATATTATAGTTATTTTTAAACAATAAAGAGAATATAATATCCATTATATAATCTGCATTTTTTCTTAAATAGCTATCACTAATAGAACTAACAGCAATCACTGTACCTTCTTTTTGTTTAATATAATTCACAATTCTTTTAATCTCTTGTTCCTCTCCAGAATACGAAATCACAATAGCAACACTATCTTTATTAGAAAGCATTGCTTGTCTATTTTGATCAGATGATATATGTTTTAGATTTATAATCACCTATTACTGAAGAGGCAAAATGTATTCTAAAGTCGTTATAGCTTTTTTCAACTAATTTTTTACAAAATCTTGAAATTGTTGATGGTGATGTATATGTAATTTCAGCTAAATCTGTTATTTTCAAATCAACAATATAATTGGCTATACCTTTTTCTAAATCTGTAAAGTTATCTTGATATTCTAACTTATAAAGTAAGCTCATAGTATCACCTCAATATAAAAATAAAATATTCTTACAACAATAAATAGTGTTATAGAATACTTTATAATTTTTTTTCAAATATCTTAAAAAATCACTTTTTATTTTGAAAAATTTTTATTCTTTTTTTCCAATATAAACAGAAACCTTTTGACTTAAATTTTCATATACTTTTGTTGAGATGCGATGATCCGTAATAATACCATCGATTTCTTCCCAAGAACAAACTGTATATAATCCTTTTTCTTGAAACTTACTACTATCAGCAACCACAAAAACATAATCACTTTTTTCAATCATTTTCTTTTTAACTCCTAATTCTTGATAGGAATGACATGTTGGTCCATCACTATTTAATAATCCAGAAGTTCCTAAAACACAGACATCTACTTGAACTTTATCTAGATATTCTTCACTCCAATGTCCTACTATTGATTGATTTTTTTCTCTTTTTTGACCAGGAGTTAAAAACACATTATGTAAATTTCCATCTAATTGTTCAAATGCACCTATAGAAACCGTAAAAATATCTTTTGAAGGCATTAAATTAATATATGAACAACAACTTTGACAAGTACTTCCTGAATCAATGATCATACTATTATGTGCCATTAATATTGAAGAAATACAACGTGCAATTTCTTTTTTTTCATCATATTTTTGTTTTTCTCTAAATTCGATATTTTTTTCTGTTCCTAACGTTGCAAGTGTTGCTCCACCATATTCTTTTTTAACAACTCCTTTTTCTTCTAAAAAAGTTAAATCTTTACGAATTGTTTCCATACTTACTTGATATTTTTGGGAAAGTTCTTTTGCTTTGACATATCCTTTTTGATCTAATAAATCAACAATTTCTTGTAATCTTTTTGTTGCAGTAATAGCCATATTTCATCACTCCTTGAAGAGATTATAGCTACCTATATACAAAAACACAACTTGCGATTAGTTGCGTTTTAAACATACTTTTTATTTATTATAAAAAAAAACTTGGGATTTCTCCAAGCTCTATTAAGCTTCTACAGCTTGTTTGTTTTGATATTTTTCGTAAGAAATTAAAAATGATGTGTAAATAACTACAGAAATTGCAATTAAAATTGCTTGAGTTACTGCACCCATAATATTTGCACCTGTTGCCAAGAATCCAAAGATCAATGATGGACATGTCCAAGGTACTGTTAAACATGCAACTGGACAGAATCCAATAACTGTTAATACATAACCTACGATTTCAAGAACGATTGATGTTAATACAAATGGAATACCAAATGTAACTGTTTCGTTGATTTCGAATAATCCTGGAATTAATGATAATGAAGCGATTGCTTTGTTATCTTCACGTTTAGAGAAAATAAAGATAGCAATAACTAAACCTAATGTACATCCAGAACCACCAATTTCACCCCACATTTGAATAGCATACATATTAATAATGTTTGTTGTTTTTTCACCTCTGTTGAATTTTTCAACGTTTTCAAGTGCTAATGGAGTAAAGATTGATTCTTTAACAGCTGATCCCATATTATTACCATGAATACCTACTAACCAGAATAACATGATTACTAAATATAAAATAATAAAACCAGGAACAGTTGCACCTAAGCTTCCTAAAAGATCTTGGATACTGTTTTTAATAATATCATTTAAATATAAACCTGTTATGTTATAATATGCTGATCCAATACAAGCAGTAATGATCAAGGTTAAAATAGCTGGTACTAAAACTTCGAATGCACGAGATACACCTGGTGGAACTTGATCAGGCATTTTAATGCATCTTGTTTTTCAAAGAACGAAAAAAGGAAAAGTAAACGGGCGTCGCTTACTTTTCCTACGTCATTCAATGAATATAGTTGTCAAAAAAATATCTAAGAGAAGAATGACTTTATAATCTTCTTTGATTACACTTTCATTTTACATATCTTTTATGAATTGAAAATGAAATTTATAGATTTTGATAATTATTTTCATATATTTTTTTATTTATGATTTAGTGTATGCAAATTATTTTCATCGATGTGCTTGAATAAAGGAAATATTTTTTAATTCAATTTCATTAAAATACTCTGACATATGATTATTCATCATTTCTGATGTCAAAGTTTCATCTGCACTATACCAACTTTTAGATTTAAAATAGTCTGCAATCTCAGGTGTTTTAAACGTACAATGATGTCTAGCATAAATTTCATTAAGTCCTAACCGTAACTGAGAATCATCTTTATTTTCTAAATCAGCTTCTGTAAGAAGTTCTGTATCACTATGAGCAAATATATATTCATCCTCATCTGTATTTTCTTCTACTGTTGTTTCTATTTTTTCATTTACAATAACTTGAAGGGCTTTTTCTTTACCTGATTCACTAGTACAAATTACTTTTGTCTTACCTGATGATAAAGCCGTAATTTTACCATTTGTATCTACGATACATATTTTTTCATTTTTCGATTGATAAGTACATTTAAGATTAGTTTGAATGGTATATTCATCTCCAATATTTAATGTAACTTTACTTTTTTCTAAATGTAATGGTTTTTCAACATGTTGACTAACAAGATTATCTGGTGAATAAGATGGTTTATTCCCTTTAAAAAATAAAATAAATCCTAACATAGCAATCACCACGACAAGTGCTATGATTCCTAAAATAATAATTTTAGTTTTTTTACGCACTTCTTTTTTATGTTTTTCTCTATTTTTAACCCTTGAACCTACTTCTTCTACTTGGATATCCTCTTGCGATATTCTTGTTCCACAAATATCACAATATTTGGCTCCTTTTGTTAGTAAACTATGACATTTTGGACATAACATAATCATCATCTCCTTTCCTTTATTATAAAATAAAATATATTGATTTTCACTACCCGTTTTAGTATAATGTCAAAGACTGGTTCGAGAGCCAAACCCAGTATAAAAAACTAAGAATAAGTAATGAAGATGGCTCTGTCATCTTTTTTATTTTATTTGGCTTCTAACTGTACTTTAGAAGAGGAGGACTACAAATGAATAATAAAAAGGTACAATTAATTGTAATGAATGCCATGATTGGTGCTGCTTATGCCGTTTTAACAATTTTGATTTCACCTATTGCTTATGGAGCAGTGCAAATGCGCTTAACTGAAATTATTGTTTTACTTGCATGTTACAACAAGAAATTTATTCCAGGACTTACTATTGGATGTTTACTTGCAAACCTTGCATCTCCAATGGGATTATATGACATTTGTTTTGGAACAGCTGCAACATTGATTGCTTGTCTTGGTATGTATTATGTTAAAAATGTTTTTGCTGGAGCTTTAATTGGTGGGGTTGTCAATGGTTTAATCGTTGGTTTAGAACTTTATCTAGCTTTAGAATTACCATTTATGATTAATGCATTCTATGTTTTCATTGGTGAATTTATTGTTTTAATTATTGGAGCATTCTTATTTAAATGTTTAGAAAAAAATAAAACACTTATGAATAAATATATTTTAGAATAGTAAAAAAGCTATAACAGCGAAATGCTTGTTATAGCTTTTATTTATGTTCTTCAATATAGTTTACTATATCGTTTACTGTTTTAAAATTCATAACGTCTTCATCAGGAATTTCAATTCCAAATTCTTCTTCAGCAGACATGATTAATTCAACTGAATCTAATGAATCTAATTCTAGATCTTCTTTTAATTTAGCATCTAAAGTAATTTTTGATTCATCAATATCCATTGTATCTTTTAAAATTTCTTTGATTTGATCAAGTACCATTTTATTTCCTCCTTCTGTATACAGCTATTATAACAAATGCTTTTGATTTGTAAACAAAACAATTTGACAAACAACCTAAAAGTCTATATCATTTAGGAAAGTATGTTTGGGAGGTAAAATAATGATTTTAAGACCAACGAAAATCGAAGATATTTCACGTGTCATTGACATTATTAATCAAGCAAAAACTTATTTCAAAAATAATGATATTGATCAATGGCAAGATGGATATCCTAATGAAGAAACAATTGAAAAAGATATAGAAAATAATGAAGCTTATGTTTTAGAAGAAGACGGTGTTATTTTAGGAACGTGTATGGTAACGATTCATGGAGAACCTGCTTATAACCGTATTGAAGGAAAATGGATTTTAAATTGTCCTTATATATGTGTACATCGTATTGCTGTTGATAATGAATATAAAGGAAAAGGATTAGCTTCTACGATTTTAGATCAAGTAGTTGCTATGTATCCAGATTATCATAGTGTTAGAATGGATACACATCATGATAATCTTTCTATGCAAAGTTTTTTAACTAAATATGGTTTTAAATATTGTGGAGAAATCACTTTAAAAAGTGGTGCTTTAAGAAGAGCTTATGAAAAAAGAATCTAAGCTCTTTTTTTATGTCCTTAATTTTCCTTCTTTAAGTAATCTTAATAATTCATCATTTTGCCTTTGTGAACCTGTATAATTATCTATTCCATTTAATTTAGCTAATTTTGTTCTATTAGCAAAAGAAGCATCTTCTTGAATAGAACGCAATGCATCTGTAAAACTATTGCCTGTATAATCAGGTGCACTTAAATATCTTATCTTTCTTTCTATGACCTGATCATTGACCCAGCCGGCATCTTGTCCTATAAGATAGGGATTTCTAGCACCTTGAACAATTCTCGTAATAATTCCAAAATGACGATATGGCATTAATGGTTGCGTAGATTCACTTGTTAAAAATACATGGTGAAATTCTACCTCATCGCCTATCTTATACCTTGTTAAATTCGTATTAGAAAAATTATTATAACCACCTTCTTCGATGATTTGTGGAAAATCTTTATAGGCATAATTTAGATCCACCATTGTATCAATTCCTAAAACATTTCCTGTAGCGCTATATTGCCACATACCATATTCTCCATCATAATTAAGTTCATCATTATATCTTGCAATCCATTTTGTATACTCATTAAAGATTGGACTTGTAAGTTTAGTTCTAAACCAAAACAATGATGCATACATTCCTACATAGTAACCTTCTTGTTCGAGTCTTTGAGCAAATGTTTGTGCAATATTCGCTATTGTTTGATTACTTTGTCTTCCTGTTGTATTATTATCTTCTAAATCATAATAAACAGGATAGGCCATTTGATAATCCTTTACGAGTCTTAATACATGTTTAGCTTCTGATAGAGCTTCTCTTTCATTGGTTGCATAAGAATATAAATAAACCCCAAAAGGGATTTTTAAACGTGTACATTCATCCGCATTTCTTTTAAAATACGGATCATCTTGACTTTCCAGATTACTTCCATACCCACATCTAATGATTGCAAAATCGATATGTTTTTTAACTTCTTGCCAATCAATCAACCCTTGAAATTTAGAAACATCAATTCCATGTTTTACCAAAATTTTTCACCTCATTATAAAATATGTCACAATGTCAAAAATGTTATTATTATCTTTGTTTATATTTACTTTTGGTTAAAAAAATAAGATAATAGCTACGGGAGGAATTATAGTTATGAAAAAGAGTTTAATCTCCATGATTTGTTTTACTTTGTTAGTATCCTTTTTTTGTTCTACAAGTCAAGTTCATGCAGTAAACTTTGAAGGACAAGAAGATAAATATATGAAACTTTGTTCTAGTAAAAGTTTATCTAATAGTAATTATAATACTTGTAAACAATTTAATTCATACTTAAAAAAGAAAAACAATCAGTTACAAAGTTCTATTGATGAATCTAAATCTAAAATTTCAGATACTCAAAGTTCATTAGATGACGTTGTTTCTAAAATTGCTGATTTAAATAACCAAATTGAACAAAAGCAACAAGAAATCAACTATTTAGAAAGTTCAATTAAATCATTAGAAGCAAGTATCACAGCTAAAGAAAACGAAGTTAAAGAACGTATGTATGCTATGCAATCATACAATAATAGTAATAGTTATATTGAATTTATTTTTGGTGCTTCAAACTTCTCTGATTTCTTTTCAAGAATTGATAGTGTCAATGAAATCACTCAATTCGATAAAGAATTAGTAGAAAAAATTGCTGATGAAAAGAAGCAAGTTGAATCTCAAAAAGCAACTATTGAAACAGTAAAAGCAAATATTGTTTCTCAACAAAACGAACAATATACTTTACAAACTCAATATGAAGATCTATTAGCTAAACAACAAAAAGATTTAGCATCTGCTGAAAGTGAACAATCTAAAATTTCTGATACTCAAAGTTCATTAGATTCATTCTTATCATCAGTCGTTGTTACTCAACAATCTTCATCAGGTAGCAGTAGTGGTTCTACAACTATTAGACCATCTACAAATGTTCCCACTACAAATAAGTATGGTTCTACAGTTGTAGCTGCTGCTTATTCTAAATTAGGTTGTCCTTATGTATGGGGAGCAAGTGGACCTAATTCATTTGACTGTTCTGGTTTAGTTATGTGGTGTTATGCACAAGCGGGTGTTTCACTTGATCACTATTCTGGATCTCAAGGTCAATCTGGAGCAATTATTCCATTAAGTCAAGCTCAACCAGGAGATATCTTATGGAAAAGTGGACATGTAGGTATTTATATTGGTAATGGTCAATATATTCATGCACCACAAACAGGTGATGTTGTTAAGATTGCATCTAATGTAAGTAGATTTACTTGTGCAGTTAGACCTTATTAGTAATGACTTAAAACCTTTAAGTTTATAAGCTTAAAGGTTTTTATTTTGTATAAAAACAACTTTTATTTACTTTTTTTAGAAAGTGATGTATAAATAATATGAGGGGGTGTTTTGTTTGAAAATTAAAAAATATTTTGTAGGATTTATTGCATCTACAATGCTTGTATCAACATGCTATTGTATAAAACCTGTAGAAGCTATTGATTTTTCAAAAGATGAATCAAAATATATGTCACTATGTGCAAGTGGAAAACTAACAAATAGTAATAAGAAAACATGCGAAGAATTCAACAGCTATCTCAAAGCTAAAAACAAGAAGTTAAAAAAAGATTTAGAAAATCAAAAAAGTGCTGCGGCGAGTACAACGCAAACATTAGACAGTGTTCAAAAAAAGCTAAATTCATTAAATTCGGATATTTCATCTAAAGAAGCTGAAATTCAATATGTTGAAACATCTATACAAAATACCCAAGCAGATATAGATAAAGATAATCAAGAAATAAAAGATCGTATGTATATCATGCAATCTTATATGAATGAAAATACTTTTATCAATTATATATTTGGGGCTGATAATTTTACTGATATGTTATCTAGAATAGATAGTTTCAATACACTTACTTCAAGTGACCAAGATTTGATTGCTCAAATGTTAGAAAAGAAAAAGGAAATTGAAAATCAAAAAGTTACTTTAGAAAACGCTAAAATTGTTTTAGAAGAACAAAAGAAAGAACAAGCGGCTATTCAAGTTCAATATGAAACATTATTAGAAGAACAAAAGAAACAAATTGCTTCTACGCAAGATGCTATATATGATTATGGTGCTGCAAGTGAATCATTAGCTGCTGCTATTGATAAATTCAATGCTGAAGCTTATGAAACAAAACCATCAACAGCTAGACCTGCTCCACCAGCATCAAATAATACAAATAGCAATAATTCAAACAATACTGGTAATAATAATTCAAATAACAACAATAATAATAATTCAAGTAATAATAACTCTAATAGTAATACAAACAATAACACTAACAATTCTAACACAAATAACACAACATCTTCTAATCTTGGATATAAAATTTATGAAGTAGCTCGTTCAAAATTAGGATGCCGTTATTATTGGGGTGCAAATGGACCAAATATGTTTGATTGTTCTGGATTAGTCTATTATTGTTTAAACCATGCAGGAAAATCTGTAGGTAGAACAACCGCAGCAGGTTATTCATCTATGTTTTCAGGGGTAAGCTGGTCAAATTCACAAACTGGTGATTTAGCTTGCTTTGGAACTGGATCAGTTACACATATTGGAATTGTAATGTTGAATAGTGATGGTACTAGAAGTTTAATTCACTGTGGTGGTGGCGGATCACATACTTTTGGAAATGATCCAAATGCTTGTGTTAAAATTAGTGATTTTCAACCTGGTTCTTATTACTATAAAAGAATTATAACAATTAGACATGTCTCATAAGGTCCATCTGGGCCTTTTTCTTTATAAAGAAAAAAGGTAGACGAATTTCGTCTACCTTTTTATTTTAAGAATGTTTTATAATCTTTATAATTTTTCTTTAATAATTCAGGTGTGTTTAAATGATATGGACATTTTGTCATACATTTTCCACAATTTAAACATTCTTCTATTTTTTTCATTTCATTTTGCCAATGTTCATTTAACCAACTTGCTGCTGGTGCTCTTCTTAACATTAAAGACATTCTAGCACATTGATTAATTTGAATTCCTTTAGGACAAGGCATACAATAACCACATCCTCTACAGAAATCTCCTGCTAATTCTTTTCGATCATGAGCAATTAAATCTTGAATTTCTTGAGTAAGTTCTGGTGCTTTTGTTTGATATGAAATAAATTCATCCAATTCACTCTCTTTTTGAATTCCCCAAATTGGTAAAACATTATCAAACTGTGCTAAATATGCATAAGCAGCATCCGAACGGTTAATAAGTCCACCTGATAAAGCTTTCATACAAATAAACCCAATATTGTTTTCTTTACATTTATGTACTAAATCAATATCTTTTTGATCTGCTAAATAACTAAATGGGAATTGAATTGTATCATATAACCCACTTTCACAAGCTTCTATAGCTACTGGTAAACGATGATTTGTTAGACCAATAAAATGAATCTTACCTTGTGCTTTTGCTTCTAACATAGCTTCATATAATCCTGTACCATCTCCTGGTTTAGGGCAAAATGAAGGATTATGAAATTGATAAATATCAATATAATCTGTTTTTAAATTATTTAAACTTGTTTCTAAGTCTTTCCAAAAACCTTCTACTGTAGTAGATCCTGTCTTCGTTGCAATATAAATATCTTTTCTGACATCACTTAAAGCATTCCCTAATTTTTCTTCACTATCACTGTACCATCTTGCACTATCAAAAAAACGAATTCCTCGATCATAAGCCTTTCTTAAAATTAAAGTTGCATCTTCTCCAGTTACACGTTGGATTGGTAAAGCTCCAAATCCATTTCTATTAACTGTAATTCCTGTTCTTCCTAACGTTACTTTTTCCATACCTTTTTCCCTTTTTAACTTAAATATTCACCTATACCATTTACAATACCTTGAACAATCTTATTTTGATAATCATCACTTGATAACATTCGATCTTCATTAGGATTAGATAAAAATCCCATCTCAACTATTGTAACTGGTACTTGAGACCAATTCAACCCTGTCATATTATCAACAATAGAAACACCTCTATTTCTAGAACCTGTCACTTTACAAATGTTATTCACAATGCTCTTTGATAAAGATTGTGACTTCCCTGCAATATTTGCACAATATTTATTAGATGTTGATGGGGCTAGTGTCAATGTTCCTGTTGATGATGACGATTCACTTGAATCACAATGTAAACGAATAAATGCATCAGCATTTGCTTCATTTGCTATTTTAGCTCTTTCGACATTTGAAAGATCTACATTTTGTGATGTACGACACATAACCACAGTATAACCTTGATTTGATAAAGCTTCTTGTAATTTAAGTGCCACTTCTAAGTTGATTTGTGATTCTGTTTTCCCCGTTACACATCCTGTTGCCCCTGTTGTCACTTTTGCTTTCATTGTCGATGAACCTGGTCCATTAGGTTCTAATGAACTATTTCCTCGTGCTTGATGTCCTGCATCAATACAAATCACTTTTCCTCCGCCATGATAAATCTTAGCTGCTGATAATTCTTGTTTAGGTTTTTCTTTTACATGTACAGTTATTTCTTTTTCTGCTTGATTTCCTGAACTATCTTTCGCAAATACTTTTATTTGATAATCCCCTGCTTTATTTATATCTAATGAAGATAAATCATATTGTAAATCAACATTGTTTAAATCTGTTGCTTTGATTTCTTGATTAAAATCATAATTTTCTGTTCCTTCTTCAAATGAAACTTCATTTATTTCATTAAAAACAGGAGCTGTAGTATCTTTAACAATCACTTTCTTTTTTAGTTTTTGATCTTGATATTTAATATTTATTGTATAGTTTCCAATTGCTGGATAATCTTTTTGATCTTCATTTTTTAGATTATCTGTTATTTTTGTTTCTTTTTTTATTTCTTTCAACTTATCTTTATCTATGTCTTTTGTTTGAATAAGATCATCAAATGAATATTGAACTGTATTTCCATATTCTACAATAATCTCTTTTTTATTTTTTAAAGATAATTCAATTTTTTCTTCTCGTGTAAGATAATAAATACCTCCCACTATCACCACGATAACAATCCCAATAACTCCTATAAACTTCTTTTTCATATTCCCTTTTTCTCCTTAAAACTATTATACAAAAAAAAGAGAAGAATGGAAGTTCTTCTCTATAAACCTTTGACATGAATACGTGTAATTGCACGTTGCAAAGCTGCTTGTGCTCTTAACATATCGATTTCATTGTTTTGTATTTTAAGTCTTTCTTCAGCTCTTCTTTTTGCTTCTTGTGCTCTTTCTAAATCAATTTCTTCTTGTGATTCAATTGCATTAGCAATTAAAGTTGTTTCTGTTTCATTTACATAAATGAAACCACCTGCGACAGAAAAATATGTTCTTTTTCCATCAATAATATAATTCATTTGAGACACTTTTACACCACTTGCTAGTGGAATATGATGAGCTAAAATACCTATTTGTCCAGCAGTTGTATCAAGATTTATCTGATCAATTTCCACTTCTTGGTAAATACCTTGAGGTGTAATGATTTTTAGCTTAAATTTAGTCATTTTCGATTTGTTTAGCCTTTTCTACAGCTTCTTGAATAGTACCAACATTATGGAATGCTTGTTCAGGTAATTGATCCCATTTACCTTCAAGAATTTCTTTAAATCCTTGAACAGTATCTTCTACACGGACATATTTTCCATCTAAACCAGTAAATTGACTAGCTACTGTAAATGGTTGTGATAAGAAGTTACGTACACGTCTTGCACGTGCAACGATTAATTTATCTTCATCACCTAATTCATCCATCCCAAGAATTGCGATGATATCTTGTAATTCTTGATAACGTTGTAAGATTTGTTGAACACCATGAGCTACTTCATAATGATCTTTACCTACAACTAATGGATCTAAGGCTCTTGATGAAGAGTTAAGTGGATCTACTGCAGGGTAAATACCTAAAGCAGCGATTGAACGATCCAAGACGATTTTAGCATCTAAGTGAGCAAATGTTGTTGCTGGTGCAGGGTCAGTTAAGTCATCGGCTGGTACATAGACCGCTTGTACTGATGTAATTGATCCTTTTTTAGTTGATGTAATACGTTCTTGTAAAGCACCCATTTCAGTTGCTAGAGTTGGTTGATATCCTGCTTGTGATGGTACACGTCCAAGTAAGGCAGAAACTTCTGAACCTGCTTGTGTGAAACGGAAGATGTTATCAATGAATAATAACACGTCTTGACCTTGTCCATCACGGAATTGTTCAGCCATTGTTAAACCAGTTAAGGCAACACGTAAACGTGCTCCTGGAGGTTCGTTCATTTGTCCAAAGACAAGTGATGTTTTAGATAAAACGCCACTTTCTTTCATTTCATAGTATAAATCGTTACCTTCACGGCTACGTTCTCCAACACCGGCGAATACTGATAACCCACCATGTTGTGTTGCGATATTGTTAATAAATTCTTGGATCAATACTGTTTTACCTACTCCGGCACCACCGAATAACCCAATTTTACCACCTTTGATAAAAGGACAAATTAAGTCTACAACTTTAATTCCTGTTTCAAAGATTTCTGTAGTTGTCATTTGTTCTGCATAAGTTGGCGCAGATCTATGGATAGGCATACGTGGAACATCATTTCCTAATTCACCTTTACCGTCAATTGGTTCACCTAAAACATTGAACATACGTCCTAATGTATCATTTCCTACTGGAACTGAAATTGGGTGACCTGTATCAACAGCATCCATTCCTCTTACTACCCCATCAGTTGGTCCCATGGCGATACATCTTACTGCATCATCTCCAATGTGTTGAGCAACTTCTACGACTAATTCTTCTTCACCATTTTGAATACGAATTGCTGTATTTAATCGAGGTAATTTATCTTCGCTAGCAAATGCAATATCAATAACTGGCCCACGGGCACTAATTATTTTCCCAATATTTGCCATATTGACCTCCTTATTGCGCATTAGCTCCAGCAACAATTTCACTAACTTCATTAGTAATTGCTGTTTGACGAGCTTGATTGTATTTTAATAATAATTGTTCTGTTAATTCTTCTGCGTTATCTGTAGCATTTTCCATTGAAGTTCTACGTGACGCATTTTCACTTGTCACACTTTCAACAAGATAGCCATAAACGACAGCTTGTAAATACATTGGTATTAAACTATCTAAAACTTCTTCAGGACTTGGTTCAAAAATAGTGAATTTATTGGTAATTTCAATATTTTCAAACTCATTTGTATCAATTGGTAAAAGTGTTACTGTACGTGGTTTAAATGTTAAGTTATTAACAAATTCAGTATAAATGATTTTTATACTTCCCACTTCTTTATTAATATAAAGATCTGTGACACTTTTCACTAATTTAGTCACTTCATCAAAAACTAATGTTGAATTTAATGAAGCAAAATCAGTATTGATTGGTCCTTGATGCGTTCTACGGAAATAATTTGTTCCTTTACTTCCAATTGAGTAAACATAATCTTCTTCTTTAATTTGTTGACTAATTTCTTTAAAGACATTGGCATTATATCCACCACATAATCCTAAACTTGAAGAAATAACAATATAAACATCTTTATCTACTTTATTTTCAGCGAGATAGGCAGAATCTTTTAACCCTTTATTAGAAGCTAAAATTTCTGCACATGTTTGTCTAACACCTTGATAATAAGGTTTTAATTCATCAAGTTGATTTCTTGTTTTACGAAGTTTAGATGTCGCAACTAATTCCATTGCTTTTGTAATCTTTTTAGTAGATTCAACGGATTTAATACGACGCTTAATTTCTTGCATTGATCCAGGCATTAGTTAGCCCCTTGTGTTTTTAAGAATTGATCAACATAAGCGCCTGTTGCTTCTTTCATCTTCGCTTCTAATTCATTTGAAATCACTTTTTGAGTTTCTATTTCAGTAATAAATTCAGGATGAGACATTTGAATATTTTCTACTAAACCATCCATAAATTCTTTTACTTTTTCTACAGCTATTTGTTTTGTATAACCATATTTTAATGCAAATAAAGTAATGACTTGTGTTGGCACACTACGTGGTGAATATTGTGCTTGTTTTAATACTTCACGTACTTTTGCCCCATGATCCAATGTTGCTTTAGTAGCAGCATCTAAGTCAGAACCAAATTGTGCGAAAGCTTGCATTTCTGCATATTGAGCAAGTTCAAGTTTTAATGAACCAGATACTTGTTTCATCGCTTTAATTTGTGCAGTAGAACCTACACGTGATACAGATAATCCTGTATCTACAGCTGGTCTAAATCCAGAGTTGAACAATTCTTGTTGTAAGAAGATTTGTCCATCAGTAATTGAAATAACGTTTGTTGGAATATATGCTGAAATATCCCCAGCTTGTGTTTCAATGATTGGTAAAGCAGTAATTGATCCTCCACCATTTTCTTCATTTAAACGGCAAGCACGTTCAAGTAATCTTGAATGTAAATAGAAGACATCCCCTGGATAAGCTTCACGTCCTGGTGGTCTTTTTAATAATAACGACATTGTACGATAAGCTACCGCATGTTTCGATAAATCATCATAAACAATTAAAACATCTTTTCCTTCATCTAACCAATGTTCAGCAATTGCACATCCAGCATATGGTGCAATATATTGAATTGGTGCAAGTTCACTCGCTCCGGCAGAAACAACACATGTATAATCCATTGCTCCACCTTGACGTAATTTTTCAACAACTTGTGCAACTGTTGAATTCTTTTGTCCAATAGCAACATAAACACAATAAATGTTTTGTCCTTTTTGGTTTAAAATTGTATCAATAGCAATTGCAGTTTTACCTGTTTGACGGTCACCGATAATTAACTCACGTTGACCTCTACCGATAGGAATGATAGCATCAATTGATGTAATACCAGTTTGTAATGGTTGATCAACTGATTTTCTTGTCATGACCCCACTAGCAACACGTTCGATTGGTTTAGTTTTACCAGTATTGATTTCACCTTGACCATCGATTGCTTGTCCTAATGGATTAACAACTCTTCCTAACATTTCATCCCCGACAGGGACTTCAATAATTCTTCCAGTACGTTTAACTTCGTCTCCTTCTTTAATCGTACTTTCAGATCCAAGTAGTACGGCTCCTACACTATCTTCATCTAAGTTCATGACCATTCCGTAAACATCATTTGGGAAAAGTAATAATTCACCTAACATGGCATTATCTAACCCATGAATAACACTTACACCATCACCAACAGTCACGACTGTTCCGACATCTTTTTGTTCAATGATATCGTCATAATGCTTAATTTGTTCTTTAATTAAAGCACTAATTTCATTTGGTCTAAGCCCCACTATTTCCACCTACTTTCTTAATAGTTCTTTTTTAAGCATTTCTACTTTATTTTTAATTGTTCCATCATAAATACGGTTAGCAATTTGAACTTTAATACCACCTAATAATGATGGATCAATAGATACTTTTAAAGTAACCTTTTTGTTTTCTTTTTGACTGATTGCTTTTTCTATATCTTGAATTTGTTGATCAGTTAATTCATAAGGTGTATAGATCATACCTTCTTCTATACCTAAATATTGATTTGATAATTTAATATAAGATTTAACAATATCATCAATATAACGAATTCTTCTTGATTGCACTAATAGTTTTAAGAAATTTAAAACATATTGATCAACATTCCCTTTAAATGATTGATCCAATAATTGAATCTTTTTATCATTTTCAATAAGAACGTGATTAAAGAATTGAACAATTTGAGGATCACTATCAAGAACCTCTCCAACTAATTTGATGTCATCAAGATATTGAGTGACTTTATTTTCTTCTTTCGCTAAATCAAATAAAGATTCAGCATATCTATCGCCAACAACACTCATTAGTTAACCACATCATCAACAAATTCTTCTACTAATCCTTTGTTGATTTTTTCATTCATTTCTTTGTTCATCACTTTAGTTGCAACCTCAATAGCAACATCCACAATTTCTTGTTTCATATCTGCTTGAGCTTGTTTCTTTTCTGTTTCAATTTCTTTTTGTGCTTGTTCAATTTTAGCTCTTGCTTCTTCGTTTGCTTGATCAATAATTTGTTGTTTCACTTTTTGACCATCATCTTTTGCTTGATCAAGAATTTCACGATATTTACTTGCCGCTTCACGTGCTTCTTTTTCAGCTGTTTCTAAATTTGCAGAAGCTTTTTCGTTCATTTCTTTTGCCTCATTGATTGTAGATTCTATGTAATCTGCTCTTTTAGCAAAATATTCCATGACATTTTTCCATAAAAACTTCTTAAAAATAAGTAACAAAACTCCTGTAGATAATAATTGAACAATCAGTGTTGTAAGATTAGGGAATAATTTTCCTGCTATATCTGGCATCTTTATTCCTCCTTTGTCAGATTTTCAATTATTAATATACGAATAATAAGATTAAAGAAACTAATAAACCATAGATGGCAACTGTTTCTGATAAGGCAATTCCTAAGATCATCATAGTACGGATTTTACCTTCAGCTTCTGGGTTTCTACCAACAGCTTCTACAGCTTTACTAGCAGCAATCCCTTCACCAATCCCTGTTCCTAAACCTGCACATACAGCAAGACCTGCTGCAATAGCAATTAAACCTTTTACCATAATTTTTTCCTCCTAAAAAATAGTTCATTTTTCATTTATATCTTAACTAGCAAGCTAGTAAAGAACTTAATCTGGATTTTCCATCATTATCAAGATAGATGATAATGTAACGAATACCAATGTTTGAATGCATCCTGCAAAGACATCAAAATAACAATGTAGCCAAGGAGCAATCACTGGTCCTAAAAAGTTAAAGTTGATCAATAACCCTGAAATGTAACCTGTTAATTGATAAACTAAATACATAAGGATCGATCCACTTAAAATATTCCCAAATAAACGCATTGATAACGAAATCAATGGCGAAAGAATACTTAATAAGTTTGTTGGTGGCCATACAGCACCCCAAATGTAAGATAATAATCCTTGTTTTTTGATTGCATTAAACTGAATTAAACAGAATGTAATTGTTGTTAATGCAAGAGTAATAGAATAATTTGAAGTTGGTGCTTCAAATCCTAATAATCCACTTAAGTTAGCAATGATCAAATATGCAAAGAGCATTGCAAAGTATGGATAATAGTTCTTTTCAAATTTCTTTGGCATGATACTTTTTAAATAGTCGTAAATCATTTTAACACCTGTTTCAACAACTAAAACAACACCTTTAGGTCTTGCTGTTGGATCAGCAGTTGCAAATTTCTTTCCGGCATAAATAAAGAAAATAGCCATCACCACCATAATAATCAATGAAAAGATTAATTCTACCTGTAAAGAATCTAAGAAGTTACTCACCCTTTCACCCCCTTCATTTGATAACTTACAATATATATGGTTATTTTAATGACCATATATCCAAAAAGAACACCCATCAGATTAAACCATTTTGGAATAAAAATAGCAATTAAAAAACCAATCGCATAAATTGCAAGTTTGACTATATTTAATAAGATAATTAAACTTGTAGATCTTTTTAAGTTCAATATCATATCAGACGTGATAATAATAACATAAAAAATTGCAAGATTAAATAAATATCCAAGCAAAAAACCTAGCGAATAACTGATAGATTTCATCATCAAACCAATAATTGAAAAAACGATAAAACCTATCAAAAAAATAAAAAATGATTTCTTAAAAACTAACTTTTCATTCATGATTTTCCACCTTTTAATAATGTTCTCATCACTTCTATAAACGCTAAAACAAGAAATACTAGCGTCAGAAGAGGTTTGGTTAGTAATATACTATCCAAATATAAACCCAATATGACGCCAGCTATTAAAGTTCCAAATATTTTACCTGATAACGTCAATGCATAAAGCAAATCTTTAAAAAGCTTCTCTTTATTATTCATTTGTTCCAAACAAACGATCTCCGGCATCTCCAAGTCCAGGAACAATATAACCATGCTCATTTAATTTTTCATCTAATGCTGCAAGTGTAATATCAACATCAGGATGTACTTCTTGAATCGCTTTAACTCCTTCTGGTGCTCCTACTAAACAAACAAGTTTGATTTTTCTTGCTCCTCTTTGTTTAATATTTTCAATTGCCATATTAGCACTTCCACCAGTTGCTAGCATTGGATCTAAAACAATGACTAAAGCATCTTCTAGACCTTTTGGAAATTTAGCATAATATTCACGTGGAATTAAAGTTTCTTCATCTCTTTCCATTCCAATATGTCCAACTTTAGCTGTTGGAATAATATCTCTAAAACCATCAACTAAACCAATTCCTGCACGTAAAATAGGTGCAAGAATAATTTGTTGATCCATTTCTTTTCCCACCATTGGACAAACAGGTGTTTCAATTGCTTTATCTTTTAATGAAACATTGCGTGTTACTTCAAATGCCATTAATTTAGCTATTTCATCTAAATTTTGTTTAAAAATATAAGTTGACGTATTTTTATCTCGCATAATTGTTAATTTATGTTGAATTAAAGCATGATCTAATATTGTTACTGACATATTTGCCTCCTAGATATATTTAATATTTGAATACATTGTAACTTTTTCAGTTAATTTTGCGACACGTTTTAAACATTCTTCTTTAATTTCATCTGTTTCTTCATTTTTTAAACGATAAGCAATGATTCTTGCAACTTCTTCAAAGTCTTCTTCTTTGAATCCTTTTGTTGTCATTGCTGGTGTTCCAATACGAATTCCTGAAGCTTTGAATGGTTTTTCTGTATCAAAAGGAATTGCATTTTTATTAGCTGTAATATTGATTTCATCAAGTAAACGTTGTGCTTTTTTACCAGAAATACCACAACTTGCTTTAACATCAACAAGTAATAAATGGTTATCTGTTCCTCCAGCAACCAATCTGAACCCTTCTTCTTTAAAGACTTTTTCCATTGCTTTAGCATTTTTGATAATTTGTTTTGCATAGTCTTTAAATTCTGGTTGTTGTACTTCATAGAAACATTGTGCTTTAGCAGCGATAATATGCATTAATGGTCCACCTTGCATACCTGGGAAAACTGCACGATCAATATCAGCAGCAAATTCTTTTTTACACATGATGACACCACCACGAGGTCCTCTTAATGTTTTATGTGTTGTTGTTGTCACAATATCAGCATATGGAAATGGTGATGGATGAACGCCAGCAGCTACAAGTCCAGCGATATGAGCCATATCTACCATAAATAATGCGCCATTATCATGAGCAACTTTAGCCATAAATTCAAAATCAATAATTCTACTATAAGCACTTGCTCCAGCAACAACGAGTTTTGGTTTAATTTCTTCTACTTGTTTTTTATAAGCTTCATAATCAATTGTTTCTGTTTCTTTTGAAACACCATAGCTATAAAATTCATAGTTAATTCCTGAAAAGTTCAATGGATGTCCATGTGTTAAATGTCCTCCATCAGCAAGTGACATTCCTAACACTTTATCTCCATGTTGTAATAAAGCTAAATAAACTGCAGTATTTGCTTGTGCCCCACTATGTGGTTGAACATTAGCATGTTCTGCCCCATAGATTTCACAAATTCTTTGTCTTGCAAGTTCTTCAACTTCATCAACAAATTGACATCCCCCATAATATCTTTTTGCTGGATATCCTTCAGCATATTTATTTGTAAGAACTGATCCAGCTAATTGTAATACTTCTTCAGAAACAAAGTTTTCTGAAGCAATCAATTCAATGTTATGTCTTTGTCTATTTAATTCTCTTTCAACACTTTCAAATAATTGTGTATCTTTCATTATTTATTACTCCTTTTCTAAAGCCATCATTTTTTGAATTCTTGCATCATGTCTTCCGCCTTCATATTCGCTTTCAAGCCATGCATGTAAGATTTCTAAAGCTAAGCCTTCCCCTATAACACGTTGCCCCATTGCCAACATGTTTGAATCATTATGTTGACGTGTTGCTTTTGCACTAAATACATCATGACATAATGAACAACGAATTCCGTTTACTTTATTGGCAGTAATGCTGACACCAATTCCAGTTCCACATACGACAACCCCCTTGTCGCACGTTCCATCAGCAACAGCTTTTGCTGCTTTAGAAGCATAATCTGGGTAATCACAGCTTTCTTCTGTGTATGTACCAAAATCTACAACTTCATAACCATTTTTTTCTAAATCTTCTTTTAATACATTTTTTAATCTGAGACCACCATGGTCACATGCCATTGCAATTTTCACTTCAATACCTCCTTGATTTTTTCTTCACTAATACAACCTTGACGTAATATTGTTACATCATCATCAATTTTTACCACTGTACTTGCTAGAGTATTTTGACATTTTCCTTTGACGATCATCTTTAGTTTCCCATTAAATTCATGATACACATCTAAATCATTTAAAAGTGTCTCTTGACCTGAAATGTTAGCGCTTGTTACTAACATTGGCCCTACTCTTTTCAATAATTCTAATACAAATGGATCATCAGGTATTCTTATACCTATCGTTTCTAATCCCGCTGTAAAATCATCTGATAAAATTGATTTCTTTTTTAAAACAAGAGTTATCATTCCCGGCATAAATTCATCAATCAATTTTTGAGCATTTGTATTTACATAAGCATATTTTTCTATATCTTGAGAATCATAGATCATCAAAGATACTGCTTTACTATGACTTCTATGTTTAATTTCATAGATTTTTTCAAGTGCCGAAAGATTTCCAAACTTCACACCTAAGCCAAAAACAGTCTCGGTAGGAAAAGCCACAACCTCATCTTGTTTTAATAATTCAACAACCTCGTTTATGTTCTTTTTTTCTACCAAAACTGTTTCCATGATTCCACCTCATTTTGTGATATTATACTATTTTATTATTTAAAATGATACCCTTATCTCTGGATATTTATCTCTTTCAATAAAATATTTAGCATATTTCTTAACGATTTTCCCACTATTTCTTTAATTTTCCCTAAACAAGCAAAAACCAATCTATTTTATATAAAATAACAGTGAAATCTCTATACAAATAAAATTTAAAAAAAGATATTTCACTACCGACACACAGAAAATAAAAAATCTGAGATCATATCTTAAAAACACATTTCGCGTTCTCAGTTTAATATAGAGATTTTACTTGTGTTTAGAAAGGAGGCATTTAAAAAGCAACTCTGTTTAATAAGAATTGTTTTTTATTTAAACCAAAAATGAACAAAAAAAGTAATCACCTATGCTGACAAGTTTGTGATTACTTTTTAATAAATTTTGAAATAAATCATCATAGCAATGAATCTATTTGATAGCTCTTTTCATATATATATTACATTTTATTTCATCTTTAAAGACAATTCTATTTTTGATTATCTTTTAACCTATATTTTCTATTTGTGTTTGTACCAATAGCTTCAATTGTTTTCATTTCTGATAATATTTTTCTTGTTCTAGCAGAACTAAGATTTAGATATTCAGCAATATCATTTGTTTTGGATTCACCATTTTCTTTAAGATAATTTTCAATTTTTACCATGTTTTCTATTGTTTTATTTCTAATCGTACTTCCTTCGCTTGTTTTCTTCGCTTGTTTTCTTCGCCGTTTTTTCTTTGTTTGTTTTATCTACAAATTCAAGTGTTAAGATAGTTCGATCAGGATCAAATCTTTCTTCAATAACAGGTTCTTTCCATCCTTGATCTTCCCATGTATTGAAGATATTAGGAACACCACTTCCAGAACGTTCACCTATGTTTACAAGATTAAACATTTTCATAAGAGTTTTATTACGTGGATCAGATTCCCCACCTTTTCGCATTTGTTCCTTTCCAGTTCTAATATATCCAGGATTTTCAAAAATAATTCTATCTTGATCTTTTTTTATAACAACCCCTCTTGTCCCATAGTAATCTGCATTAATCAAACAATTAGCCAATGCTTCACGAAGTGCTTTATGGACAGGTGTATCATCTATCCTGTCCCCTCCTTTCATCGAAAAAGGAACTTTAACATCTTTAATGATTTTATTATAGACTCTAAAATAAAAGTCACATATATTTCCAGACCATTCACCTGAACTTGATTGTAAACGATCAGTCCAACGAATAGATGGATCTAAAACTTCTCGATAATCTAAAAAATAATCTGGAAAATGACGTACAATATTATATTCATCTCCAAACATCAACATTCATGCTGCTGTAGGATGTAATTGATGATCTTCTTTTGAAATAGCTGCTGCACCAATGCTTCTTAAATATTCATCATTATTTAATCTTTCAAAGGGATGTCCTGCATTTAATACTTGATGTCTATTTCGATAACCTTGGATTGTTTCATAGTTTAAATCTTCTAATGGAACATCATCCAACACTTCCATATCCATTGTTTTTTCTGCTTGGTCACGTAACATTGTTTTAACTTGCAAACGTGTACAATGATAATCACCATCATGATTTCTTCTATATGTTCCATAAAATAAATTATTATTAATATAGACAGGTTTTTCTTCCCTTCTTACCATTGGAACATGAATCACAATAATTTGATCATCTTCTTTTTTATAAGCTTCTACATCATCATCTCTTAATAAATTAATACTTACTTTTTGTCTATTATTAATATCATTCCAAAATTGTTTAATTAATTTTTGACAACTGTCAGCATCTAATCCTGAAGTAGACCATGTTCCATCTTTATTTTCTATTACCCCTAGAATAATAACTCCACCATATCCATTTGAAAAAGCAGAATACGTTTCCCAAATAGAGTTTGGTAAACCATTTTTAGCACTTTTTACTTCTAAAAAATAGCTTATTTTAGCAAAAAGAAAAAGGCACTGAATACTCAGAAACCTCATTATTTCTTAAATACAACTAACTTACTTAAAATATAATTCAAGATAACAACAATAACATTGACAACAACTTTAGCAACAACATCATTAACAATATTAAAATTCACTAAGAACCACATTAACATCATATCCATGATTCCTGTTGCTAACCTAGAGCCAAAAAAAGAAATCGCTTCTTTAATAATTTGATTATTTTTACTATCAAAAACATACTTTCTATTTGTAACATACGCAAATAAAACAGATAAAAACCATGCCATTGCATTAGAAAATAAATAATTCATATGTAAAAGATTTGAAAAAATGTAATAAACAACAATATTAACAACCGTTGTAAGTACTCCAAATACTAAATACATAATGATTTCTTTATTTTTTTGAATAATATTCTTCATATATTCTCCTTAAACAAATATCTTTATAAAACAAATTATTAATAGCATGAATACAATAAATTTAAAGGTATCCATATCTACAATCATTTTAAATTTCTTTGGTATACTTCTAACAATTCTGATATTACGAAATGAATCAATCATTTCATTTGTCATATCCATTAAACCTTTTGCACAATAAGGAATAAGTAATACAAAATATGTAATTGTATATTGTGATTTTGCTTCCCAAAATAAATGAAAAATAAATCCACCAATAAAAATAGTAGGTAGCAATAATCTATGTAATTTCATATGTCTTCCTGTAAAATAAATATAAGCTAGTGTCCCTAATAATACAGTAGACTCAAATACATTAAATATTTGATACCAAAGTTCGCTTTGAATATAAAAACTACTATGTCTTGTAACCCACGTTCCTTGGAAATCAGGATTACACCATTGTGATACAGTTTTTCTGTATAAAAAATCAATAAATTCACTTGGATGTGTTATATAATTAAATAACGTATTTTTTAAATCATTCTTGGCTTGTGTATTTGCAAGATCATAATCTCCATTATTATTTTCATAAACACTCCAATTATACCCATTATACCAACCAGGAGCTACATCACTATCTTGTAGTCCCATTTCTACATAAGCAATCATCGGTATTCCTTTCCCTAATTCTATGCCTGTTATGTTTTTTATAATTGTATTGGGAATAAATGATGAAGCAAAATATGCAGGAACAAATAAAATGAGTAAGATAATAGATGTGTATTTTTTATTTAAGATGATATCAAATAAAATAAAGATTACCATTGCGACAAAGACAATTAAATAATTTGATTTAAACATCATTGCAAAAATAATTGATCCTATAGATAATAAAATATACTTAATTTTACCTGTTTCAAAATATTGATAACCAGCAAGTATTGCTAGTAAAGAAAAAGCATGGCCAAAAATATTTCCATATACAAATGCTATATAAAAAGTTAATGGAAAAAAGATAAATAATAAAATAAGTGTCCAGTTCTTTAATTCGTCATTTCGAAAACTAATTTGGGATATTTTACATAAACAATAATAACTTACTAATAAACCTATGATATTGAGAACTTGAAAAGCTTGATAATTATTTTCACCAAATATAAATGATAAATAATAAAGAATAACAACAATTCCTGCTTGATTAGAACACTTTCCTACATACCCTAAAGGTGTAAAATAACTATAATTTCCATTCTTTAAACCCGTAGCTGCTTCTAATATATTATATTGATCAGCAACAGGTTTAACATCAAATTTAAATATCATAAACACACCTACAATGAGAAGTATTAAACTTAATATAATAAATATTTTATTAAAATAATAAGTCTCTTGTGTTTTATAGTGTTTTCTTACAAAATAAATAAAGAAAACAATGATTATAAACCACCCAAATAGATAAAATGGTTTATCAGCTACAATCGTTGTATGTTCATCCCAACTTAAATAAGCATTATTAAATAGACTTAATAAAGTTAACAAAAGTGTTATTCCTGTAAAAAAGCCTAATATAATATTTTTCCCTATTTTTTTTAATTTTGAATCAAACATATCTTCACCTTCATTATTCTTCTTTATTATTTAAATTACTATCTTTGATGATATAAACTGGTCTATGTTTCGTTTCAAGATATGTTTTAGATAAATATTGTCCTAAAATTCCTATACAGAATATTTGTATTCCACCTATTAAGGTAATGATACATACCAAAGATGGCCATCCACTTGTAGGATCATTAAATATCAATGTTCTTACTATAATAAAAATAATAAAGATAAGTGCTATAAATAACATTAACATACCAATCATTGATGCAATCGCTAAAGGAGCAGTTGAAAAAGCAACAATTCCATCAATCGCATAAAATAATAATTTCCAAAATGACCATTTTGTTTCTCCAGCAATACGCTCTACATTTTCAAATTCAATCCATTTTGTTTTAAATCCTACCCATCCAAATAATCCTTTACTAAAACGATTGTATTCTTTTAATTCTAATAAAGCATTTACAAACTGTCTTGTCATTAAACGATAATCACGTGCACCATCCATTAATTCTGTATCAGAGATTTTATTCATAATTTTATAAAACATTCTTGCAAAGAAAGAGCGAATTGGTGGTTCACCTTTTCTAGTAACTCTTCTAGTAGCTGCACTATCGTATCCTTCTTCTCTAATTGCTTTCAACATTTCTGGTAGTAATCTTGGTGGATCTTGTAGATCAGCATCCATTAAACAGACATAATCCCCTGTACTGTTTTCAAAACCTGCATACATCGCTGCTTCTTTTCCAAAATTTCTTGAAAAAGATATATATTTAACTCTAGAATCATTACTTGCAAGTTCCATCATAATTTCTAATGTTTTATCTTTTGAACCATCATTGACTAATAATAATTCAAAATCAACATCATTCATTTCATCCATGACTCTACTCATTTCCTTATAATAATAATGAAGTGCCGCTTCTTCATTGTAACAAGGAACAATAACTGTTATTTTTTCCATTTCATACATCTCTTTTCTATGATTCACTTAATTTTATAATAACAATATCATCATTTATATAAACTTTCTTATTTTTTAAATATATTTCTTTATCTTTTACTAAATTATAACAATGAGGTAATTGATCATTTTCTACAAATTGATTATCTAATCCTAAGCATCTAAAGAATCCTTGAACTCTTCCGTTAGATGTTTGCCCATCAAAATTATCCCATTCAAAAAAAGAATGTCCTAAAACTTCGCCTTTTAACATCTTATTAGGATTATAGCATCCTATAATTGCAATTTTCTTATCTTCTAAATGATTCTCTTGTAATGTTTCAACAATATCATACGCTAATTTTTTATCTAAATTATAAACATTTTGTGCACTTACTTGTAAATAAACAGTCACTACTGATTGAAATAAGATAATAATAATTGATATAATTTTAATTATTTGATAATCCATTTTTTCTAAAAAATAAATCATATAAAACGATAAGGTAATCACTATAGAAAATTGTGATCGACCTACTGCTTCTGAACCAGTTATCAAAATTAAAATAGCTGGTACTATAAATAAACAAATAGATAAAAATAATTTCCAATAATCCTTTTTATCTTTTAAAGAATAATCATAAATAAATACAAAAGATAAAATTGTAAAAAATGGATGATAACAATTATAATATCCCGAATAAACTTTTATTAAGTTTTTAAAAGTACTTTTTAAAATAATATTTATATTTTCTGTACCCCATAAAAATTGATTTGTTAAATAACTTGTTTTATCTAAATCAAGAATACTTAAAACATATTTATCTAAAATAAAATATAAAACAAACATAATAATAAAAATAAAAATACTTCTTATAACATCATTTATAATATTTTGAGTCTCTACTTGTTGATCTTTATTCTTACATATTAAATACATAATAACAGCTGAGATAAATAAAAAAACAAATGCTTGATAAAAACTAAATGTAATAAATATTAAAATAATAGAAATAACTAATGAACTTTTATGTTTCTTTTCAAAATAATCCACAAATAATATAGAACCTATTGCTGATAAAGAAAAACCCACCATAATTTCTATAGATTGTAAAACAAAACCCATTTGTTCCATCATAATTGGACTACTGATAATTAAAAGCATTCCTATAAGTTTACTTACTATCTTTAATTTTTTATTAATTATGATTTCAAAATAAAGCACCCATAAAAAAGAACAAATTGCTAAAAAAAGTGTTGCGATTATATTAGTTAAGGTTATATTGATAGGTAATGTATGAAAAATATTTTTAAAAATGCATAATCCATATCTTCCCATACTATACCATCCATTAAATAAACCATTGCTATCACTTATTAAAGTTTCAGTATCAATAGAAAAAGAATAATGCATAAGTTTGAATATATAAAGAAAAAAGGTAAATAAAACAACTATCAATAAGCATATAATATTTTTTTTATTATTATTTATCAAAACAAACCTCCTCCTATTTATATATTATTAATTAAAAAAATAGCTGCTTATAAAAGCAGATATTTTTTGTTATTTACTTGGGTATTCTATACTAAATCCTCTAAAAATTCCATTTCTATTTTCATTACAACAATCAAACATATATTTATATCCTGCATCATTTGAATAATGGAATCTACCATCAGTATTCTGTTCTGGTTCCCCTAATATATCTTTAACTTTCGAAAATTTCATTTTGTTATCTAAAGGTATACTTCCTTCGCTTGTTTCTACAACAATTCCTTTAGCTGCTTTATCGTATTCTTCTTCAGCGTATTCATCATATTTTACTTCAATAAACGTTATAGATGCTTCTGCTACACTAATTGCTTTTTTAGTTGGATTTTCATATCTTAAATAGAAATGTGCAACATCTCCACTATCTAATTCTACATTTAGATATGCAGCCATTGATGAAATACCGTTAGCATCTAATTCAACATCTTCTACTTTATCACCTGTATCATTTAATGTAACAGTTCCTACTTGTGATAAGTAATTTACATATTCACCAACTGTTTCAGGAATGGCTATTTTTTTATCATCAATTGTAAAATATTTGATTAATCCATCAGCTTCTTGAAAATCATTAACATCTTTAATTTTAATACTGTTTGATGTAGCAGGTTTCTTAGTTGTTGTTTTATCACTAGAATCACTAGTACTACATCCTACTAATGACATTGATAAAACACATGTCATTAATAGAGCGACTATTTTTTTAAACATAGTTGTTCCTCCACGATATTTTTCTCTTCTTCTTTTATACTATATAACAAATTACAATTATCTACAAATCTTTTTTTCTTAAGAACAAGCTTTCATAGTCTGAAACAATCTTTGTCCAACTATAAGCATTTTTAATTCTATCTTTAGCAGCTTTTCCTAAAGTATCAATATAATCTTGATCAAATGTTTCAACATGTTCTATAAGATGTTTTAAATTATTCTTTTCTTTACCCCAATAAATACATGAATCTAAACCTACTTCTTGATTAAAGCCAACATTTAATAAAAGATTTAAAGAAGTAGAACCTAAGGCTTCTAACAAGGAAGGATTAGTTCCTCCTACTTCATGACCATGTAAATAAGCAAAAGCATTCTTTCTTACACTTTTTAATAAAGCATCGTCATAAATTGTACCTACAAATTTAACTCTTTGATCATTTTCAAAATGATACTTGTTATTTAAAATATGATACAACTTACTTTCTTGATATCCAGTAACAATCACTAAATCTTTTTTTGTATTTGAACTCATGAATTCTCTAATCATTGTTTCATAATTATTTTCAGGAACAAAACGTCCTACAATAAGATAATATTCATTTTTAGATACATTGTGTTCTTTAGCCCAAATTTCAAATTTATCTTCATCACTGTTATCAACAACATCTGCTCCATAAGCGATAAATGTTGTTTGGGGTTGATACTTTTTGTAATCTTCTTGAATATACTTTTCAATATTTTGTGAATCACAAACGACATAATCCGCATTTTTAATCATCAATCTTTCAGATAATTTCCAATATTGTCTAATAAACCAATTCCATTTAGCTCTTTTAAATTCATGTCCATCTGGATTTACAAATACTTGAATATTTTTTGAATGAAACATTTTAACATATTTCTTTAAAAAAGGACCAATACGGCAAGCTAAAATATAAACAATTGCATCATCTATATTATTTTCAGTTACATATTTATAGACTTCTTTTAAAGCCGCTATATCATAATAAACAGCTTTAGCAGGTCCAATATTAGGAACCTGTATTTTAAAACATCTTGCTTGATTATGCTCAAATTCTTCAGCTTGTTCACCTAAGCAAGCAACATGATATTTTATTTCTTCACTTACTTTATTTTTTGTTAAATATTCTACAAAGGTTTCAAATCCCCCATAATTAGCTGGTATTCCTTTACTCCCTATAATAAATACATTTTTCATATTTTTACATACCTTTCCATAATAATTGATAGATTGTATTATATAAAAATAAATCTATATTTTTTATTGATGGAACTAACTTACCTTGTTTTTTCATATCATACTTATATGTAATCGTTCTCTTCAATAAATCAACATTAACATTATGACAATATTTCTTTAATAAATCAACCATTTCCATATTAGAGTTATGCACTTGATCTAGACTTCCTGAAACATTTTCTCCAGTATATTTATGCGTATATAAAACATCTTCATTGATCGTAAATTGACATTTATTTTCAATCATTAACAACCATAAAAAATAATCATCAGCTGAATTAACTGACATAATATGATTTTTCCAATAATCTGGTATACTCGTTCTTTTAATTAAACAATGTCCTGGTGAAACAATTAAATCTCTCACTTTAATAAATCCTATTTGTTTCTTTAAATAGTTTTGAGAACGTTTATTTTTATAAATCAAACATTTCCCATTTTCTGATTCCATAATGCCATTAGCAATACACACATCAGCATTTCCTATATGTGCTAATTGACTTTTCAAACAGCGATCTGCTATTTCATCATCTTGATCTAAAAATAAGATATATTTACCTGTGGCTTTATTTAAACCATTCACCCTTGTTTGATGAATTCCTTGATTAACTTCATTATTTACAATTTTTATATCATATTCATGTTGACTATTAATGATCATCTTTTCTTGAGGATAATCATTAACAAAGATCACTTCTATCTTTTTTTGACATAATTGATAATTTTTATCTATTTTACTTAATAAAGATTCTATATAACCATTTCCTTTATAAATAGGAATAATAATTGATACATCCATATACTCACATCCTATATCTCATTAAATATATCTACTAAACTTTGAGAAATATTTTCTACATCATATTTTTTTGCTTCTTTTAAAGCATTTTTCTTTATATCTTCTATTTGATATTGATCCATAGATAAAATATCTTCTATCTTTTTACTTAGATCTTTCCCATCCTTTGGAATAAAGAAAAAACCATTTTCTTTATCTTTAATATAGCTTGTAGGCCCAGCCATATTAGAAGCAATTACAACACATCCACAAGCCATAGCTTCTAATCCTACTAACCCTAAACTATCACTCTTTCTATATGTTGGAAAACAAAAAATATCAATAGCTGAATAAAATAAAGCTAATTCTTTTTGAGTTTGCATTGGATATTTTTTTATCACATTTTCTAGTTTATATTCTTTAATTAATTCATTTGCTTGATCTTCTTCTTCACCAACACCCACCATGACTATTTGATATTGATCTATATTTTCTAATAAACTTATAGCTTTTAAAAATACTTCCCAACCTTTTCTTTTTTCATATCTTCCAATATAACCTATACATTTTTTATTTGGATCTAAATTCAGTTTTTCTTTAGCATGATCTATTTCTTTAAAGATATCAAAGTTAATACCTCCTGAAGGAAATATTTTAACAATATTTTTATCTAATCCGTATTGTTCCATCATAACCTTTTGATAATAACTTGATGGAACAATACAAACATCAATGAGAGGTAATGTACTTCTTACTAAAGGTATAAATTTTTCATCATGTTGATCTTCTGGAACCACATCATTCCCATGGACATTAACAATCACCTTTATATTAGGTTTAATTTTCTTAATGATTTTTATAAGTAACGCACAATGAGAAATATAATGTGCATATAAATAATCATAATGATGAAATAGACATAAAAAGATACTTTTTACATAAAAACATAAATATCCTACTAATTTACCTATTTTACTATCTTTCTTTTTTAAAGCTGATACATCTACTTTATATCCATTATTTTCTAATATTTGTGCTGTATTTTGAACAAATACACCATAATGTTTATATTTATTTGATGGATACATATTCGATATTAATAATATTTTTTTCATATACTCTTTCCTTACTATTAACGTATGATATTAGTCATATCACCAAGCCATGTTTTCATACTTCCAAATTCTTTATATCCACCTTTAAAGTAATATATAAAGCATGAAAATAAGCTTTTTTTATACATATATTTTTTTCTATTTTCTAAATAGTTTCTATATCTTTTGCACATTTCATCTTTATCTAATTTTTTTAAAATAAGATAATTTGATATTTCTTCTTGCTCATTTAAAAATGATATTCTACTATTAACTCTTTTCTTTAATAACGCTTTTTCATCAACAATATTTTCTAAACCAACCGTATTACTACTATGTATTCTATAATCCATTAAAGGTATATCCAAATAGTAACATCCTTCTTGGGTTGCTGAAAGAGCATTTAATGCCCAATCATGTGCTACTTTAGTATGATCATCATTTAAATATAATTTCAATAAATCCTTTTTTATAGCCATACAGCACCCTTGAGAGAAATTACTTTGTAAAAGTAATTTTAAATCAATTTTTGTAAGTACTTGATTAACTTCTTTAAAAAGTAAATTATTATTTGATTTACCTTTTTGATTTTCAACTTTAAAAATCTCACTATGTTCATCCATCATATTAAAGCTTGAAGCAAGTGATAAAACAGCTTCATCTTTCATATATTCAACCATCGTTTCAACTTTGTTTAAATGCCACCTATCATCTTGATCACATAAAAAGATGATATCTCCTGTTACCATTTCTAATCCTTTTTTAAAATTTTTACGATATCCCAAATTTGTTTCATTTTTAATTAACTTCCAGTTAATTAATTTATATCCATCAATATATTGATGGATGAGTTCGTAACTATTATCTGTAGAAACATCATCTAATAATAATACTTCAGCTATTGGATATGTTTGCTTTCTAATAGAATCTAATTGTTCAATTAAATATTTTTCGCCATTATAAACAGCCATTACTAATGATACTTTCATAATTTACTACCTTTCTTTGTTAGAAATAGTATATCATACATAGATAGTTAAATTTTAATATAAAATATAATTCATATTTTCTAAATCATATAATAAAAAAACTATTCCTAACATAAGTTTTATGTTAGAAACAGTATATCACATATAAATTAATTAATATTCAATTTCTTTTAAATATCTACTTAAAGCATCTTGCCATGTAGGTAATGGTTTAAAACCATTTTCTACAAGTTTAGATTTATCCAATCTACTATTAAATGGTCTAGCAGCTTTAGATAAACCATATTCTTCAGTAGTTACTGGTAATACTTCTGTTGTATATCCTGCTTGTTTAAAGATTTCTACAGTAAAATCATACCATGAAATATAGCCACCTTCATTAGTAGCATGATAATAACCATATTTATCACTTTCAGCCATATCTACTAATAATCTAGCAAGATCATAAGTATATGTTGGTGTACCAATCTGATCATTAACAACCTTAACTTGTGGATATTTCTTTCCAACGTTTAACATTGTTTTAATAAAGTTTTTACCATTAACTCCAAATACCCAAGCAATACGTACAATAAAATATTTATCTAAGTTATTAGAAACAGCTAATTCTCCTTCTAACTTAGTTTGTCCATAAACATTCAATGGTTTATAATCTTTACAATCTGGATTCCAAGGTATTTCACCTTGTCCATCAAATACATAATCAGTAGAAATATAAATCATTTTACAATCAATTTTCTTACATGTTAAAGCAATATTTTCTGTTCCTTTAGCATTTACTGCTCTTACTTTTTCTACTTTATCATCATCTTCTGCTAAATCTACAGCTGTCCATGCTGCACAATGTACAACAACATCAGGATTAATTTCTGTAATAACTTTTTCTACAGCTTCTTTGTTTGTAATATCTAATTGCACATATTCGTTAAAGTATTCATTACTTTCAGTAATATCACTTCCTATAGCTTCATGTCCTCTTTTATTTAATTCATTCATTACATCATAGCCTAATTGACCATTAACACCTGTTACTAATACTTTCATCGATTATAGCTCCCTTTTAAATAATTACAATATTCATTTATTCCTTCTTTAAACGATCTTATCTTCATTGGGTGAATCTTTTCTATTCTACTATTATCAAGTACTACTTTAGAAACATCAACACTTCTAGATTCTTTATACACGACATTTGGTTTTAGATTTAATTGTTTAAGTTCAGAAATTACCCTGTTTAATGATACCCCTTCATTACTACTCAAGTTAAATACTTCTTGATCACCATTGTAATTAATTAAAGAGCAGATCATTTCACATACATCATCTATATATATATAATCACGAATGACTTCTCCATCTCCCCATATTTCAATTGTCTCTCCAGTTAGACACTTTTTTAGGGCAGCATCAATAAATCCAACACCCTTATTATAATCTTGACCTGGTCCATAAGGATTAGATATTCGTGCAATAATCATCTTAGTATGTAATTGTTTATTAAATGTTTTTATAACAGTTTCTATACATAATTTTACTGCACCATAATGATTAATTGGGGACGCAATTGCATTTTCAACTATAGGCTGTTCATCTTGAATACCGTATACAGTTCCCCCAGAAGATAAGAAAATAACTCTTATATTCTTTTTTATACACATATCAAAAAGCTTAACACTTTGTACAAAATCTCTTGAATATCCTTGTAAAAAACGTGTATTAGAATTTCCAGGATTAACAGTACTTAAAGAATGTACTACCAAGTCAATCCCGTCTAACGATTTTTCTAAAACTTCATCATCAAAAAAATCACCAACTATATAATTTACTTTTTCTATCTTTGTTTTTGGAATTTGAATATCAAATGAAGAAACATTATATTGATATTTTAATAACGTTCTTGACAAATTTTGGCCTATAAATCCATTACCACCTATTATTAATACATTCTTCATCTTCTTTTATGCCTTTCATTATTGCTTTTTTTACTTTCTCACCTTCATTTTCCCATGAAGTATTAATAGCAAATTCTATTCCTTTATTTCTAATTGCAGTAAGTTTTTCAGGGTTGTTTAGGTATTCTACTAAAGTATCAGCAATTTGGAGAGGATCATAATCAACCAAAATACTATTTTCTTCATTTACCAACCATTCACTATTCGAACCTTTTGAACACACTGCAACAGAACCAGATGCCATTACTTCTAATGGAAGCAATGATAAATTAGTATTTGAAATAATCAAACATAAATCACACTTAGCATATAACTCTGATAAATTTTCTAGTTCAACTATTCCTTTATTAACATGTTTAAATGGTATTTCATATGCAGACACATCCCAACCAGCAAATACGACTTCAACTTCTGGCATCTTTTTAGTTAATTCATTAAGTGCTAATAAACCAAGTTCAAAATCACGGCGAGGGGTTACAGGTCTTGCATAAAAGAAGACTCTTTTAACATCATCAGTTTTTTCTTTTGGTTTATATAAGTCTTTATCATAAGAAAATCCAAAACTATCAGCTTTCATGTGATATTGATTTATACAAATATCTTTTAACCAGTCTCCTGCTGTTAATCCTCTAAATCCAAATTTATATGTGTTTTCTGCAAATTCATATTCTGAACCATGAGCAAAGAAATATGGTTCAAAATCTTGCACAAAATAAAATTTTGAAATTGTATTATTAAAATTCTTAACACAATATGCAGTATCCCAACTTGTAGCAACAGTTCCATGCGCATATTCCATATATTTTACATCACAAAAAACCTCAGCATTTTTATCAAGTATAGTGAAATATTTTTTTACAAATTTTCTAACTGACTCATTATCAAAAAAATTAGCTGCTCTATACAAATAAATTCGATTATGAATACCATTTCTTTCTAAATAACTAATAAATCTAAATATATTTATATGACCACCTGAGCCAACTCCCATTTCTGGAATTACCCAATTTAAAGTGATTTGACTTTCTCTGTTATTTTCATAGTCTTCTTTATTAAACGGGATAGTTGTTTGATTAGTAATAAAACTCCAAAAATCAATAGTATTAATCTTAGGATTGCCGTTTTTCCATCTTAAATACGAACCCTTTATTCCTCTTTTTTTTAATGATCCAATTATTTTCTTTACTTCCATTTGTATACTCCTTATTTACTTCTTTGTTCATATTGTTGAGATAATTTCATATCCATCTTAATTTGTTTTTCTTTAGAATATTTAAAATACTTTACAGCTTTATAAGATGAAGAAAACCTATACCAATCTCTAATAATCGCATATCTAGCCCAATATATTTTTTCTTTCTTTGACATATCTAGATTTTTAATATAACGAATATCACTTAACATATTTTTAAAATATTTAAGAATTAAATCTATCCAATTATGCACATTTATAAATCCGTGTAATTCATACAATCCCTTATATTCATCAAAATATCTCTTTTTATAAGTTTTTAATGGATAATTGTGAGAATGATATACTGGTGCAAATGGACAATAAATTTTTTTATATCCTAATTCTATCATCTTACGTGCCCATATTTGATCTTCAGCAAAGTTCACATCTTCATATGGATATTTTTCCCAAATAGATCTTTTTAAACAAGAGTTATTATCAGAAAAGAATGAAAGCAAATGACGATATCCTTCTTCATTACGATATCTTTCTTTATCATCTAAATAAAAAATTGTGTTATCTTCTCCAAATCCTTTAAAGTGATAATATAAATCTCTTTTGTCAAATATATTACAATCAGGATATGGATAATGTATTCCAAAGCCACCTACTACAGTCTCATTTGATTTCATTGCGTTTATAAAATTTTCAAGCCACTTATTACTTGCAGGTTTAGCATCTTGCGTTATAAATATAATATATTCACCTGTTCCTAAACTAGCACCCAAATTTCTAGTCTTTCCATGACCAAATTCTTCTTTAGGTATTTGTTTCAATATACAATGATGTTTATTTATTATATCTATGGTTTGATCACTTGACCCAGAATCAACACAAATTATTTCGTATGAATACTGTGTCTCCTGTTGGTCTATGGCGGTTAATACTTCATCAAATAAATCACCGCCATTTTTAGTTGGTATTACAATACTTACATCCATTTTAATCTCCTATCTTATCGATTACTTTTACAATAAAATGTTTTCTCAATTTTTCAATATGATTATTTAATTCTTCAATATGATTATTTAATTCATTACACCTTTTTATCAAATTTTCTTTATCTAATGTCAATCTTAAAACAATATCCACTTCTGATTCACCATAATAATAACATATTCCTTTTATATTTACGAGTTCATTACCATTATTTTGAATTTCTATTATAGGTTTACTATCAAAATAATAATCATTTCCATTTATTAGCACTGCATTAGTTGTAAAATCACTAACTGCTGTATCACCTAATTTTATTTTTTCAATTTTTAATATTGCCATTTCACCTAATTCAATTTTTAAATTTTGTTCTTTATTAATATTAAATGTTAAATCATAGTTAAGACTATCAACAACAATTTGTTTTTGTTCAATAGATTTTTGTATACATCTAAATATTTTAACTCTATTTTTTTCATTTCTAATTGGCAATTTTACGCATTGTAAATCTTTATATATATTTTCTAATTTAAAATTAGATACATACTCTTGAAAATGAACTTCCATATTCAAATAAATACGACCCAAATCTTTTGAGATTCCATATCTTTGATAAATTCTGTCCAAAATATCTTTTGGTAATTTTGAAAGAGCATGGCTGTGAAAAATTGTTCTAAACATAATAAATGACTTAGGTACTTGGCAATCTAGAATCCATTCATAATCTATTACATTATAGCAATCATTTACTAAAATATTATCCAATATCAAATCTATATTAGTAATTTCATAACATTCTTTGTTATTTAAAATTGAATAGTCTTGATTTGTAAATATTTCTAAAAAAGATTCGTTTACTTTAAAAGGTGTACATTCCCCTATTGAAATAATTTTATCAACAATGTCTAATTTTTTTTCTATTTCATACACATTATTTTTTTCAACATCTTCATTTATTAATTCTTCTAATGTTTTGCCTTTAATGAAATTAAATATTAGGTTATTATTATCTTTGATTACTGGACAATAAGCAATATTGTTATATTTATTAATCGATTTAAATCGTTCATATGTTTCGTATATATGATTCATATGTTCCTTTCCAATATCATAAATAGGGATTTTAACCACATACTTATCATCATTTCTATTAACAATACTTGTATAAATTTGATAGATTTTTTTTCTTTCTCTAGCAAATTTAGTATATTTGATCGGACATGATGCATTAATTATAATCATATATGAATTAGTAAAATCTTCAAAGGAACCCATTTCTATAATGTGTCGCATCGCTTTAACTTCATCAAAATATTCATTTCTATATCCTTCAAAAATAGAAAGACTTCTATTAATATCAGATACATTTGGTGTATTAGAAAAAATATATTCACTAAATTCATAGTTTGGATATGGATAATAAAATTGATATTTTAGTTTTAGATTATCTAGTAATTCACACCATTGTTTTTTTGTATATAAATTATTCTTAGATAATATATTATCAAAATCATTGCTAATTATATTATCTTTTGCACCTGAAAAATATTGAATTCCTAATTTATTATTTGTCAAAACAATTATTTGCCCATCTTCATTTAATATATTTTGACATTTTGTGAGCACATCTTTTTTATTAGAAATTGTATCCAATAATCCTTCTATAACAACATAATCAACTTTTTGATCAAAATCTGAAATAAATTTAGAAATACTATAATTATAAATATGCGCTCTCGGATTTCTAATTTGATTAATAGTATTTAAATCTATATTTTCATTTATACAAAATACTTCGCCTTTAGTACATAAAAATTCAGTAAGTATTCCTGCCTCACTTCCAATATGTAAAATTTTAGAATTATTTTTAAAAGGATACCACATGATCGCGTTTTTTCTTAGTGTCGATAATAAATGAAATTGATTATAATTTTCATATTTATTTTCTTTTTTTGACATAGAAATTCCTCCTTTAAATTCATAATTTATTATAGCATATACAAAAGAAGAATAAATAATCATTTATTCTTCTACAACAATATTCACTTGTGATTCACTATCAAATACTCCAATTGTTCCTTTATCAGCTACAACACCTAAAACACAACAATTATAATTTCTAGAATATACAACTAAATTATCACCTTCAAAGGCCGTACATCCAAGAGATAGTAAATATTGTCCAGGTTGTAGATATTGTTTTTGTCTAAAAGTTATTGTAACAATATCTCCTTTTTTTAAATTACTAGTATCAATATTTTCTAACATTGTATTTGTTCCTGTTAATTCTGAACCTTTTACATCTCTTAATTTAAATGCAAAAATAGGAGATAAATTGTTTTCATTAATTTTGACTTTCATTTTGACATCATAATAGTCACCTTTATAAACATTATTACCAATATTTCCATCAGTAGAAAAAATACCAAAATCAATAATTTCGGCTCTACCATCTCCATAAGCCTCAATATCAGGATTAATAACCATTTGTTCTTTCCAAAGTTTCTTATTTCCTTCTAACACTTTTTCTACTTTTTGATTTATTAGTTTTTCTGAATTTTCATCTCTTTCATCCCATTGACCAACCATTATCTTTTTATATAAATCAACCATTTCTTGAGGTGAACCTTCTGCAACTTTTTTTCCAGCATTTAATAATACACATCGATTACAATATTTAATAACGCTTCCCATATCATGGGTAACAAATAGAATTGTTTTTCCTCTACGTCTAAAATCATCAAAGCGTCGATAACATTTATTTTGGAAAAAAACATCACCAACAGATAATGCCTCATCAACAATTAAAATATCAGGATCAACAGAAATAGCAACAGAAAAAGCTAGACGTGCAAACATCCCACTTGAATATGTTTTAACTGGTTGATAAATATGATCACCTATATCAGCAAATTCAATAATATCATCTAGTTTTTCATCCATTTCTTCTTTTGAAAAACCTATCATTTGTCCATTTAAGTAAATATTTTCAATTCCCGTATATTCCATATTAAATCCTGCACCAAGCTCTAATAATGCAGCGATTTTTCCTTTAATAATTGCTTCTCCTGAAGTTGGTGTTAATACGTTCGTGATGATTTTTAATATTGTAGATTTCCCACTCCCATTTTTTCCAATAATACCTAAAATCTCACCTTTTTTTACATCAAATGAAACATCTTTTAATGCCGAGAATTCTTTGTGCTTTGAAAATTTTGGAAATAGAACTTCTTTTAAACGATCTGTTGGTTTATCGTATAAATTATATATTTTAGTAATATTTTTTATTTCAATTACTTTCTCCATAGCAGTCTCCTTATAATACATCTGAAAAATGTGGTCGCATCTTTTTAAAGATATGACTTCCTATAAAACCAAGAACTAAAATTAATATCCAAAAATACGCTGTTAATTGAGGACTTTGAAAAAAACATTGACCTCCTAATAACGAATTTCTATAGCCTTCTACTATGTAATACATTGGATTTAACTTAAAGATAATAGAAAACCAATATTTACTAATCATATCAAAAGACCACATTATAGGAGTAATCCACATTCCTGCTTGTAAAACCACTTGTACAACTTGCCCCATGTCTCTAAAGAAAACAACTAAACTTGATGTAAAATAACCTAATGTAAGAACTAAAGCAATCAAACAAATAGAATAATAAAACACATTCAAAAATACTGGTGTTGGATAATATCCAAAAATTGCCATTACTAAGAATAATAATACGATAAAGAAAATATGAACAAATAGTGATGATAATATTTTAATAATTGGTAGTATTTCAATATCAAATACAACCTTTTTTACTAAATAACTATATTCAACAAATACATTAGTTACACAATTTAATGCATCACTAAAAAAGAACCATGGTATTAGCCCACACATAATCCATACAATAAAAGGTACATTATCACCAAAACCACTAGGAGCTTTAGCTCTTAAACCCATTTCAAATACAAACCAATAAATGACTATTGTTACACATGGTTGTACAAAAGCCCATATAATACCTAAGTATGATCCTGCATATTTTTTCTTTATATCATCTTTACTTAGATACATTATTAACTGCTTATTCTTTTTTATACTCTTTAATAAATTCATTGAATCCTCCATCATTTTTTAAAATCGTATAATACAATAATGTATTATACGATTTTTTCATTTATTGTCAAAATTATTTAATTGTTATATGTATCAACCCATCTTTTACAATATAATTCTTTTTTACATTTAATTTATTTATCCATTTCTTAGTTTCATCTGTTTTATATACTTTTTCTTTATTTTCCCATAACCAATCTGGTGTTGGCCATAGACAATACTTTGGATTGATAACCCGATAAACATTTTCTGTTACACCAGCTTGCCCGTGATGAGCCATTTGTACATAATCTATATTTTCTATTTCATTTTTTGAATTAGATAACAATTCTTCGCCACCTTCTACACCTAAATCTCCTAAAAACAAAATGGATGTTTTTCTAATGTTGAATTTATAAACAGAAGACGAGTTATTACCAGCATTATTCGTAATATTTTGATTATAACTTCTTAATACTTTTATTTTTATATCTCCGTACTCAAAAGTATCATCTTGATGCACAATATGTTTGTTTTCAAATTTCTTTAATGCACCTGTAATTGTTTGGTAATCTTGATACCTATTGGGTTCATATTGTTCAACCCATTTATCTTTGGGAAAATTATAATATATATTTTTAATTTTTATACTATTGTCATTTTCTAATAAATATTTTGCTAGTGCACCTGTGTGATCTTTATGATAATGCGTTAAATACCATGCATCTACTGTATTATTTGAAGACATTTTTTTTATTTTAGAAAATAAATATTCACTATCTTCTGCTGTTCCACCATCAATAACAATCGTGTGTCCTTTATCCTCAATAATATACGACATCATTTGACTATATGATTGATTAGGTAATTGATATAAACCATCCTGATTATTATTTTTACATCCACAAAGGGTTATCATCAATATTAAAGATATTAAACTATAAATTATTTTTTTCATAAGTAACTATCACCCTATTATTTCCTATAATATACATAAATAATATTCATAAAAAGATTTGCCATTATTTTGATTTAAAACATAATCATATATATCTTTATATTAATTATTTTACTTAACTTCTATTACTCAAATTTTATTAATGTCCCAAAGTAATCATAATAGAAAACATTGTCAATATATTTAAATATATGCTTGAATATAAGACGGTTTTATTAACCTGTCTATCATTTTTTATTGGATTACAATTTGAAGCAATAGCTGTAAGCAAGAATGGTATCACAGGTAACATATACCTTCCTTGAACTCCAGAAACTACTCTAGTCTGAAAAATACCCGTACTATATGACCATGTATACATAGAAACTATTATTCCAAAAAAACTTATTAAAAATAAAATTGCAAAGATTAATGACACATATGGTGGCATGATATTTTTTCTATTATTTGAATTAATAATCACATAAAACATTAAAATATAATAAGAAATAATAATTCCATAGTGTACAGAAATATGACATAACCCCATTGAATTGCACATTGCGGATGACATATAAAACTCTACCTTATCATACAGTGTATCTCTAATAGATAAATATAATAATTTTGGGTGTACAAATAAATATAGCATCGTTCCCTCCACGGCATGTGATTTTAAATTTAAAAGAAGAAAGCATCCTAAAATTAAACAGACAATTATGAATACTATCAATATTATTTTAAAACTTCTTTTTGCTAGTATAGTTTTTACTTTACTAAAATCTATTTTAGTTAATAAATACGACAACGGTGCTAAAATAATAGGTGCGTATGCAAAATGCTTACATATTGATATTAAAAGACATGATATTACTAATAATATAGTTTGTCTTGCCGATATTTTTTTTGTATAAAACAAATTTAAAGTTAAAGTCAATATTAAAATTGATAGTGAAATAACAATACTATCATAAGATAAAGAAAAAACTTGTTGCAAGGTCATAGGTAATAAACATACAAATGTAGCGATATTTTTAAAACATTGTAAATTCTTTATAGAATATGTTGCAACGCCTAAAAACAAAATAAAATTCAATAGCCGTCCTAAAAGCAAACAAAGAATACCATTTAATCCAAGTATTCTTCCAATAGAAATACCTATAGCACTTAAGTAATAAGTAAAAGAAAATGAACCAACATCCAAAATTTCCATATTACTATTTACAAGTATTTCATTAACATTTGAATTATCTTTCATTAGTTGAATGTATTTAACAAATTTATTGTTATTAATGTAGGAAAAACCATACATTGTGTCCAAATCACTGCTTCTTACTCTAACATTATGTTTATCATCTTTTATTCCTAAAAATACATTTGAATAATGATATGCGGTTGTGATATGTGCGTTTTCTTCATCTGGAACGTTATCAATAGGAATTAAAAAACATACAACACATCCCAAAACAATTGCAGAAATAAAGAAGACTTTATGTATTGCAATATTAAATTTATATAAGCATAAATATGCAATTATAGAAAAAATTATTAAAATAACACCTATAGTATAAACACATTTCATATAATTTGTAGTTTCCCTAGAAATTATACTCATACATAAATTTCCTGATTTAGATGATTGTAATAAAAATTCCGACCCTGATTTTAATTCAAGTGAGAGTTTTAAATCTTGATTATCAACATTTGATAACTCTTTTTTCAGATAAATTGTTATATCAGTATCTTCAGGTATATTATTCAAATCTACATTGTCATCAATTACGATTTTTTTTCCATAATATACTTTATAGTTTAATTGTGAATATCCTTCTATTTTTTCCTCTTTACTTGTTCTTAAAACAATCGCATTTATCTTTTTATTGTATACACTAAATTTCTGATAAATTGGCTCTTTATTAGTGATATTCACATAATTAATACTTTCTGGATCATTATACACACTAAATTTATGCTCGCCTGATATTTTATCTTTCATCAAAAAAAAGATGTTTACTAAAATAAATATTAGCGAGATAAATATAAATATTTTTTTCCTAGTTAGCTTTTTCAATTTTATCCTCCCTAAAATATATAGCACGCTTTATCTACAATTAATACTACATATTTTCCTATCATTATTTGATTTAATTAATATAAATATATTTTTATTTTACAAATATCTTTTCAAAATTTACATTATCCATAATAACCCTTTATAAAGAGAGTTGACTTTTAAATTAGAAATATATAATCCTAATTTACATCAAATAATTTTTTAATTAAAATGATGACTGCCATTATCTTAACTGGTGTACATAGAATAATTTTGATTTCTGCATTATTTTGAATAATATCGTGTACTCTTTACTTAACAAAATACCGATTTATATAATAAATAAGATTTTATTATAATTAATATTATATCTATTTTAAATCATTTTTCTTTTTCAAAATAGCAATTTCTTGAATTAAGTCCTTTTGCTTTTCTTCTAACATAGAAACCTTATTAAATAAAATATAAACTAAAATAATGAGCATAAAAATAATAGCAGCAAAAACCATATTTGCAGTTGAAATGACACCTATAAGCCTAGCTGCAAAAAAAGCAATCTGTGGAAAAATACTTAAAATAATTAATGCTATCGAACAAAGAATCCATGCTAAAGCATAATCAGTTCTTAATTTACCTTTTTTAACATTCTTTACTAAAATAATAAAGAATAAAACAGTGGCTATAATTAATAATATTTGTAATGTTAAACTCATACTTTACCTCCTAATTAAAGAATATAATTGTTATTAATACTTTTAACATATATTGAATAGAACTTCCTATCCCTGTATAGATACTTGTACCAGCAAGTCTATCTTCCATCTTAACTTGTACTTCTTTTGCTTTATAACCTTTTTTTAATTGAAAAGCAAGTGTATCAGGTTCTGGTTTTCTATTTAATTCAAAAGCATAATCTTTAATCAATTCTTTATTAATAATTCTCATCCCACTAGTAGGATCATTAATTGTAACTCCTGTTGTTAGCTTGATCATTGTTGTAATAATTCTACTACCTAGCATTCTCATACTAAAATGTTTCTTTTCATCCACAAATCTTGATCCTATAACAATATCATAACCATTTTCTATTTCTTTTATTAAACTAGGTATGTATTCTGGTAAATGTTGCCCATCACCATCAAATTGAATAGCTGCATCATAATTATTATAATAAGCATATTTATACCCTGTTTGTACTGCACCAGTTAATCCTAAGTTAACCGGCAAATCAATATGATTAATATTATTCTCATCTAAAATTTTCCCTGTACTATCTTTAGAACAATCATTGATTACAACATAGTCGCAATCAATATTAGCATTTTCAAGATTTCTAACAACTCTTAAAATGCTTTCTTCTTCATTATACGCTGGAATTATAACTAAAGTTTTCATTTTGTACCTCCATTTTTATTTTAATATTTCTAACCATTTTTTTCTTGATTCTTTTCTTGAAAAGCAATCAAACTCGTTAAGTGCGTTTACACTTAATTTTTTTAATAACGCCTGATTATTCATTAATATAATTAACTTGTCTGCTATTTCATTAGGATCTTCTATAATATATCCATCATAGCCATCTGTAACCGTTTCATTCACAGCTTCTCCCCAAAATGTTGTAATTGTAGGAGTAGCATTAGCTTTTGCCTCAATAATTGTTAAGGGAAAACCTTCAATAGTTGATGTAAGTAAAAAAACCGCATAATTAAAATAGATATGTTTATCATTAATAAATCCCTTTAAAATAACATAATCTTCTAAATGTAATCGATAAATTTCTTCTTTAAGACTTTCATACATTTCACCTGTACCATAAATATCAATTGTAAAATTTTGATTTTTTTCTTTTAAGATAGCAGCAACACTTAATAATTTAAAAAGATTTTTTTCAGAAGATAGACGTCCAACAAACAAAAATTTATTTTTTACCTGTTCATAATCTTTTATAGCACATATTTTTTCTACGTCAATCGTATTATACATATAATCTGTTAAATATTGATTTTTTGCCTTATTTGCATCCACTTTGCTTCTAAATAAAATGAGTTGTGGTCTAGTCATCAACATACTTTGCAATTTACCTAATTTATTGCTTCCAAAAAAGTACTCATACTTTGTATGAATTTCTAATATAAAATTTAAATTTCTAGGCATAAAGATTGCTGCTGATGGTGAAGAAACAACAACACGATCATCATTATAAATCATTTTAGATATCTTTTTCTTTATAATTGGAATAGAAAAAAAATATAAAAATAAACTTTTTATGCCATAGATAAATTTTTTTATATTTTTTTCTTTTAATAAGTAAGAAAATATTTTATAAAAACGCATATCTATTAAATTTTTATCAACAACATGTATTGGATATTGATCAAATAAATTTTTATTTTTCTTATTTGTATTAAATATTGAAACAATATGAATTTCAAAGTCTTGGTCTAATAGTTTTACCAAATTAAAATATGTTGCTATAAGCCCACCACTTTCTTTACTTGGAATTTGATCAAAGACAATATATAATTTTTTCATATAAACCTCACATTTTATTTTTTAAAATGAATATTTTCTAAAAGTTTATCTTTAGATACAACTAATAATCCTAAATAAACAATCATTGCACATCCTATTTGTAAAATAGTTGTATAAATATGTGTATCTAATAGATACCATACAACTAAAGAACAACCACAAGCGATACAACCAAATAAAGTATATCTTATAAAACTTCTTGACATATCTTTTATTTTTATATCTTTTAACATGTAATAGAATTGAATAATTGTTACACTAAATTCTGCAAAAATTGTTCCTAATACTGCTCCATAAACTCCTAAAATTGGAATTGTTATAAAATTAATAACAACATTTATAATTGCAGCAAAAACACTTGAATATGTAAGATAACGTGTATTTTTTGTAGGAACCAAATATTGTGAGCTTGAAATACTTGATAAACCTCTTGCGATAATAACAGGACATAAAGTAATAATAATATAAGAAACTTCTAAATATTCACTTCCATAAAACCAAGGTACAAATCCACATGAAATGCTCATCAATCCTAAAAACATAGGAATAATTAACATGATTGAAAAATCAACTGTAGCTTGTAAACTTTTTGTTAATCCTGCATGATCATTATCTATAAAATATTTTGAACTTTTAGGTAACATAACAGTACTTATCGCTGTTATAGCCGTTACAGGAATTTTAACAATTTTATCTGCTAAATCATAAAAAGCCAAAACAGCAGAATCATCTAATATCCATTCCAACATAATTTTATCCATTTGATAAAAGATAAGTGTTACTATTTGTGGCAAAGCAATTTTTAAAGTTGGAATAAGATGTCTAAAGATATTTAATTCTTTAAAATTTGGTATTTCAATAACTCTTTTTAAACTCTTATAACATATTAAAGTTCCCAATGCTTGGCATATTCCCATTAAAAGAATATATTTTAATAAATCTGCTGGTGATTTTATAAATATAAAAATACAAAAAACATTTACAGTTTTAACTAAAACTGTTCTTAAAACAACCGTTTTAAAATCTTCCAATCCATTAAATACCCAAACAACATCTAAGAAAGAACCCGCAAACCAAATTATTTGGTAAATAGAATACATTTCATATTTTGTTCCTTTCATAAAGAAACAATAACAAAAATATGATATTGCTAATAAAATAATTCTTAAAATCATTATTTCAAAGAAAGTTTTAGAACGCTCCTTTTTATTATCCTTTGAATAAGCTATTTCACGTATACCATAATTAGATAATCCTATCAACCCAATTGTCATAAAAACCTGTGAAACAGAGTCAATATATGTATAAATTCCTAAATTCGTTGGTCTTAAAATTCTTGAAATATAGGGAGATGTAATTAAAGGTACAATTATTCCTAATAATTGTACACAACAACTGTAAAAAATATTTGTAAGTGTTTTTTTCATAAAAACTCCTTTTTATTTATTCTTATTTGCAAGTGCAATTCCTTTAATAAAATCTTTTAAAACAGGATGAGATGTATTTCTATGAATTTCTTGTTGTTTAGATAATACATCTTTTAATACAATAAATGAATTTTTTATTACATTACTATTTGCAAAATTTTCTCTTTTTTTCCAAAAATGATAATTATCTAACACATATCCATAATAAACCTTATTAACATTTTTCATTTTACAATAATCTATCAAGGCTTCTAACAAAGGCAATCTTATTTCAGCATATAGATTATCTCTATTTTTATTACCATCTTCTCTTTTCGCAAATAATCTTTTCAACAAGTTCATATTCACTTTTTTATTAACACCAATAGTATTATTTTCATGTTGTCTATATTTAAAAAGCATTTCATCTACATAATATAATCCATTATTAATTGCAGCAATAACACCTAACCAATAATCATGTGCCCATTTTTCAGGAAAAGGCATTGCAAAATCTAATAATTCTTTTTTTAAAGCTGCCGCAGCTCCTGTAATATAATTATCCGCAAGAATATGTTTAAGAATTTCATCATTACTTTTCATATAATCTTTTTTAAAGGAAATAGATTCAAATAAGCTTATCTTATAATTTAAATCTTTGTCTGTGACTTCACCATTACTAAAAACAAGTAAAGCTTCTTTATTTTCTTCAAATTTTTGATACATTGCTTCTACTTTATTTTCCATCCAAACGTCATCTTGATCACATAAAAAAATGATATCTCCTGTACATAAACTTAATACTTTATAAAAGTTTTTCTTAAAGCCCATATTTTTTTCATTTTTAATAAGTTTATAATTTATAGATGTATTGTTCAAAGCATTTTCAACTAAAGTTGTAGTTTGATCACTAGAACAATCATCACAAATAATGATTTCATCAACTTGTTTTGTTTGATTAATAATACTTTTTAATTGTTCTAAAATATATGTTTCCCCATTATAGGTACACATTGCTACTGAAATTTTCATATAAGCCCCCATTAACTATATAAAGTTACCATTACAAATCTATAAATTTTATTAAGATAATATTTTGAAGCAAATAATAATAATAAGCCATTTTTTATAAACGAAATAAACGATTTATTTTCTATATCATTTAAAGCATCATTGAAATATTTATTCGCTTTTAAATATTTTTTGGCATTTTTTGAATTATTATGTTCTTTTACATAATTGTGTGCATCTTCTATAGATGCTATTTGTTTTTTACTATATTGTTTTGTGATATAGCATCCATATAGATATTGTTCAAATAAATTAGAACGAGAAATACTGTCAGATGTCATTCTATATTTTAAAACAACTTCATTAAGATTAGATATCTTATATCCTTTTAGAATTGCTCTTAATGTAAAATCATAATCTTCACATAAAGGCATTTGTCTGTATCCTTCTAATTGCTCAAATACTTCTTTTTTTCCAAACCAAGTAGGATGAGAAATAACTTGATTATATTTAATACATTTTTTGATTTTATTAAAATCAGTCGGTACTTTTTTAATAGAATAAATCGTTTTACCATTTTCGTCTATCATATGTGATAAACCACCAATTAAATCATAATGATATTGATTTAAATAATGTAATTGTTTTTCTATTCTATCTGGCATAGAAACATCATCTGCATCCATTCTACAAATATATTTACCTTTTGAAAGTGATAATGCTTTATTTAATGTTTTTGTTAATCCCATATTTTTTTCATTAATATAAAAACGTATTCTATCATCATTTTTTTGATAATTTTCTATACACCTAATATGTTCAATATTTTCAGGATTATCTAAAATAATAATAAATTCAAAATTATTATATGTTTGCTTTAAGATAGATTCTATCGCTACTTTTAATAGTTCTATTTTTTCTTTATATGTTGCCATTATTACTGATATTTCCATCATAATTTTCCTTTCATCCTGTCCTATATTAACATAATTACATTTATATCTCAACATATCATTTTTAAACGTATTTCTCTTTAATATATTAAAAATCCCTTGTCGCTATTTTAACTTCCAGGGATTTTTATCATTATTTTTATATATTTGGGTCTGTTGGATCCCATGTTTGACTCGTAGAAATTTTAGGAGCTGTAGGTTTACTTAATGGATCTTTACCACTTATAATATCAACTCTTGTTCCTAATGCACAATTATCATAAATCCATTTAGCATCTCTACACATCAATCTAACGCAACCATGCGAACAAGTTGTTCCAAGTTTATTAAATTCACTCGTTTGTAATGTATATGGATTTTGTTTATCGTATGGTAATGAATGAAATAATATACCATTTACAATTCTGGTGCAGTATTGCCCATAGCTTGGACCCACTAAATATCTCCATCTGTATTTTACAGGTGTATAATATGTTCCATATGGTGTCCCATTGCCTGTTGAACAAACAAATCTTTTATAGGCAATATTATAATCGCCTGTACCATTAGCTGCTAATACAGTTACAACATTTGTTGATTTATTTACTCGTAGTACATATGAGCTTTTCATACCTAACAATCCTTGAGCATCTTCATATAATGTTCCATTTGCATCTTTACATACTTTAAATCCATTTTTATCTTCAAACGTTATGCATGATAAATGAGAAATACCTAGATTGGTAATATTTTTAGGATATAGTTTTATTTGAATTGATTCAATTCTATAGCCTCCACCAGTTGTACCAGCTATTCTATCATTACATGTCCATCCTAGCCAACCAAAATCCTGACATTGAACCCTATAGAAAACATCATAATAATTACTAATTTCTCCTGTAAGTCTTATTTTAATAGCTTCTATTCTTTTTGATTGTCCTATTGTACCTGAAATAGAATCATTACTAGAATAATTCATCCAGCCATAATCTTGTACATGTGTACTATATTCAATATTTCCTTCATAGGAATTATCACCTAATCTGATTTTTAAAGCCTCTAATCTCAACCCTTGCCCTACAGTTCCACTTGTATTACCATTATTAACATAATTCTGCCATCCAATATTTTGTACATGTGAACTATATTCCACTTTTCCTTGTTCAACAAAGGGTCTAGAAATATCTCCAGGCGCATTTCCACCTTTTTCAACTAAACATATTTGAATTGCTTCTACTCTTAATTCAAGTCCTTCAGTACCTGCTTTAGAATCATTGCAAGTCCAAGACATCCATCCTAAATCTTGTGCATGTACTCTATAATAGACATCATAATAATTACTTATTTCACCAGTGAGTTTGATTTTTATAGCTTCTACCCTTTTGGATTGACCTGATGTTCCACTTATAGAACCATTCTTTCGATAAGATTGCCATCCTATATCTTGAATATGAGTACTATATTCTACACTTCCACTATAAGGTAAATTACATAATGAAACCTTTATTGCTTCTACTCTTTTGGATTGACCTGAAGTTCCACTTGTTTTTCCATCTCCAATATTAGATAACCACCCATAGTCTTGTACATGTGTTGAGTAATAAATATATCCAGGATAAATAAATGGATTTTGCGTGTTTTCAGGTATTTGGTCACCCTTTTTTATTAATTTAATTTCTATACCTTCCAATCGTTTACCATAAGTTTCACTACCAGCGCTTGCTCCATTACAAGCCCAATCAAGCCATCCATTATCTTGAATATGTACTCTATAATACACATCATAATAATTTGCTATATCTCCTACTAGCTTAATCTTAATAGCTTCTAATCTTTTTGATTTTCCTTCTGTTCCACTTAATTGATCATCTGATACAAAACTGGTCCATCCAATATCTTGAATATGAGTTGCATATTCAATGGATCCTTCATAACTTCCTAAATCCAACTTCATTTTAATAGCTTCTAGTCTCTTTGATTTACCAACAGTTCCAGAAACGCCTTCACTTATATAATTACTCCATCCGTAATCTTGTACATGTGTTTTATACATTATTTTTGGTGTAATTACTTCCTCTGGTGAATTTGTTGTAACTTGATTAGTTATTTCATCGTTCCCTTCAGTAGTATTAATTTCACTGTTTTCATTATCATCTACTAGTTCAGTATTCTCATTTTGATCTACATCTTGTAAATCATCTTCATTTATAGAAGAATCATTTGTATTATCTTCTACTACTTCATTAGAAGAATTTTCTATCTGATTTGTTTCAAAAGCTTTTACATTTAAAATAGTACTGAAAATCAATAGCAAAGAAACTATAATGCTTAATGTCTTTTTCACATTCTCACCTCCCTAACTTAAGTTTACAACATTTATTAACATATAAAAAGGTAAATATTTGGTCGTTCAGTATCTAAAACTGTTGTTTAGTACTGTTGTCTATTATTTACCTTTTGGTTATTTATCTTTTATAGAAGCAATTACTTGTACTTCCTGGTGCACTGCCTCCTTTTTT